>Ga0310810_10000117_pt1 | contig 81722 bp, 73 predicted proteins | sample NCmetagenome_FD_207641 | JGI IMG/M metagenome (GOLD analysis project Ga0310810, IMG submission 207641) | Soil microbial communities from experimental microcosm in Duke University, North Carolina, United States - NC | ecosystem: Engineered > Artificial ecosystem > Soil microcosm > Unclassified ... | reverse complement strand
CGGCCGGTCGCGACCACAGGGCGTTCGGCAGATGGCGCAGTTGAGCGCCGAGCGCGCCGCCCTCGGTGAAGTCCACGGCCGGCGCGAACGAATCGGCGGTCGGGCTCGGCAGGTTGCGCGGGTCTTTCGTTGCCAGATGCGCGACTTCGTGCCCCGCCTCGGTCAGCCAGCGCGATTCGTCGAGGTAGGTGCGCTCGACGCCGCCCTTCAAGTAGTGGAACGCGTTGACCAGGAGGACGCGCAACGGGGCTCTCCGCACGTTGGAGGCGCTCGAGGGGCGGCCGCCCCGCCCGGAGCGCCGAGCACACTAGCACACGCGCCAATTGCGGCCGCGGACCCCCGCAGGCTATGATTTCCCTCGCGCGATCATGCTCCCCCGCTCCGGCATCGGCTTCCTACTGGGCTTGAGTCTGGCCCTCTCAGCGACCTCCATCAACGCCGCATCGATGGAGGCGAATTTGGTGCACGATTCGGTGGATTTCCCATCGACCATTCGCTTCGCGCCCGATGGCCGGATGTTCATGCTCGAGACTTTTACCGGTCGCGTCATGGTCTATGCGGACTCCCTCGCGGACACGGCGTCCGTGTGGGCCACACTGCCCGTGTATTCGAACGGCGAGCGCGGCTTGCTCGGCATGGCGTTCCACCCGCAGTTTCCGGATTCGCCGTTCGTCTACCTGTTCCACACGAATCCGTCGCCGCTCGAGAACCGCATGGTGCGCATGCGCGACTCCTCGGGGGTCGGCGTCGACTATACGATCCTGGTGGGCGGTCTCTCGGCTTTCTCGTCGACGCATCAGGGGGGCCGCATCGCGTTCGGCCCGGACCGAATGTTGTATTTCAGCCTCGGCGATCAATTGGGACCGTACGCGTCGCAGGATCTGTCCGTGCCGTACGGCAAGATCCAGCGCGTCACGACGACTGGCCGCCCCGCGCCCGGCAATCCCTTCGGGCCGAGCAGTCCAGCCGTGACGCTGGGGAATCGCAACGATTTTGGACTGTGCTTCGATCCGCTCACGGGTCAGGGCTACTTCACCGAGAACGGCCCCGACTGTGACGACGAGTTGAACTTCCTCCAGTTCGCCGCGAACTACGGGTGGGGCGAGAACTACGTGTGCGGCTCGCCGCCGGCCGGGACGAAGCTCCCCATGTGGTCGGCCACGCCGACGGTCGCTCCGACCGGTATCTGCATGTACCGCGGCGAGCTCCTGCCTTACGACGGCAGTCTGTTCTTCGGCACGTACAACGCGCACAGCGTGTATCGAGCGATCGTCGATCCGGCGCACCCCGATGTGGCGATTTCCGTGCAGCCCTTCCTCGCATTCGCGGATCCGGTGCTCGACGTGATCGAAGGACTCGATCAGCGGTTGTGGGTCGCGACCTCGACGCAGATCTGGCGCTTCGGCCCGCCGCCACCGCCGACCTCCGTCGGCCCGGATCCCATCGCGCTCCACTGGGGTGTCGCACCGAATCCGTTCCGCTCGCGGATCGCGCTGGTGGCGAGCGGCGGGGCGGATCTGAGGCGCATCGAGATCTTCGATCTCACCGGCCGGCGCGTGCGCCGGTTCGAAGGTCCCTTCCACGACGCGCTGTGGTGGGACGGCTCCGACGCGAACGGCCGCTCGCTCCCCGCGGGCGTGTTCCTGGTGCGTGCCGAGAGCGCCACCGGCGTCGCGGTGCGCCGGGTAATTCGACTCGGCGCGTAGCGAATTTCGGGCGAACCCCCGCTTCGCGCGAATCCGGGTCCCGGGCCGGGCATCCAAGGCGCCTGAGTTTTTCGCCGCGACCATTCGCACGCACGCCTTCGGTCCCGCTGACCTCTCTCGCGGATCCGCCGTGTCGCGATCCCTGGAGGAGGCCCGCCGTGAACCGCTTTCGTCTGTCCTACGTTTCGCTGACGATCACGCTGTTGTTCGCGTCGGGGACGCCGCGCCCGGCGCTGGCTGAATGGCCGGCGCTGGGGCGCGCGATCTCGACGGCGCCCGGCAATCAGAATCGTGCGCATGTCGCCACGGATGGCGCGGGCGGTGCGCTCATCACGTGGCAGGACGGCCGCGGCGCGCTGCCGACCGTCTTCGTGCAGCACGTGCGCGCCTCGGGCGACGTGGACACGGCCTGGCCGGGCGACGGCCGGGCGCTGCTGGCGGACCCCGCGTCGCTCGCGACGGCGCTCGGCGGGCAACTGCTCCCGGTGATCGTCGCCGACGGCCGCGGTGGAGCGATCGTGGCGTGGCAGGACGAACGCAGCGACATCCACGGACCCGACGTCTTCGCGCAGCACGTATTGGCGTCGGGCGCGGTGGATCCGGCGTGGCCGGCGAACGGCGTGCCCTTGTGCACGGTGGTCGGAGTCCAGGACGAAATCGCGATCGCTTCCGACGGCGTGGGCGGCGCCATCGTGACGTGGATGGACGGTCGCGCGGGAGGCGGCGAAGGCAGCGGCGTCGACATTTTCGCCCAGCACGTGCTGGCGTCCGGCGTGGTGGATCCGCGGTGGCCGGCGAACGGCCGCGCGCTGTGCACGGCGCCTTCGACGCAGGCGTTTCCGAAGATCGCGAGCGACGGGGCCGTGGGCGGCAGCGGAGCCATCGTCACGTGGGAAGACTTCCGCCCCTCGGCGACCGGGGTCGACATCTACGCGCAGCACGTGTCGAATGCCGGCGTCGTGGATCCGGCATGGCCCGTGAACGGCCGCGATCTCTCGGCCGCCCCGAGGTCGGAGTTGAATCCGACGATCGTCCCGGACGGCGCGGCGCCGGTCGGCGGCGTGTCCGGCGCCATCGTCACGTGGTTCGACGACCGCGACACGACGAATCACATCTTCGCGCAGCACGTGCTCGGCTCCGGCGCGATCGACCCCGCGTGGCCGGTCAACGGGCTCGCCGTGGCCAGGGCGCCCGTCGATGAGATCGACCCGGTCCTCACGTCGGACGGCGCGGGCGGCGCGATCGTGACTTGGAAGGACGCGCGCAACGACCAGAACCACAATCCCTACGTCCAGCACGTCCTCGCGTCGGGCACGGTCGACCCGAACTGGCCGGTCAACGGCCGCGCGCTCAGCCTCTCGTCGGGCGAGCAATTCAACGCGTCGATCGCCGGCGACGGCGCCGGAGGCGCGCTCGTCGCCTGGGAAGAGGACTCGTTCGTCTTCGCGCAGCACGTCCTGCACTCGGGGCTGCTCGATCCGACATTCCCCGTCAACGGCCGCTTCCTCAGACTTCTGCTGTCGTTCCAGCACGACCCGGACATCGTGTCGTCGGGCACCGGCAACGCGATCGTCGCGTGGGCGGATCAGTTCACCGATCCCACCTTCGACATCTATGCCGCGCTCGTGGACGCCGGGGGCACGCTGAGCGTCGATCCCGGCATTCGGCCGGCCGGGCTCGCGTTCGCGGCCCCGAGTCCGAATCCGGCGCGCGGCTCGGTCACGCTGCGCTTCACGCTGCCGCGCGACGCGGGCGTGAGGCTCGACATCTACGACGTCGGCGGGCGGCGGGTGCGCGCGTTCGCGCCGGGCGCTCTCTCCGCGGGCGAGCATTCCCTCGCCTGGGATCTCCGCGACGAGTCCGGCCGCGCCGTGAGCCCGGGACTGTACCTGGCGCGGCTCGACGCGGACGGGCACGCGCTCACCCAGAGGATCGCGGCGCTGAAATAGCGTCCGCGCGCGCGGCCGTACTTCCGTGCGCCGCGCCGGGTCCGCTCACGCTTCGCGCGGCGTCGGACCCCGCTCACGCCTCGCGCGGCGCGCGGGTGAACTCGACGAGCGCGGCGCCGATGCCGAACGTGCCTTCGTACGCGCGGACCACGGCGGTCGCGTGTTCGCCGATCACCCCGCGCAGCACGTCGACGTGGCGCAGTCCGGCCTCGGGCCGCGCGAGCGGCGGCGCCTCTTCCACCATCGTCGCGACTTCGCTCCACGCGGCGCGGCCCAGTTCGTTCACGAGAGCCTTGTCGAACGCCTCGGCCTCGGGCACGTCGCGCCTGAGATTCCACGCGTGCTCGTTGAACGACAGCACGCCGCCGGCCACGAACGTCACGCGCTCCGGCCAGCGCTCGAGCGCGGCCGCGATCGCGGCGCCCCATGCGCGGCACTCCTCGGCCGGCGCGTCGGGCAGCGACAGCGGCACGACCTTCACGTCGCGGCGCGACGCGAGGAAGTGGAGCGGCACCGTGACGCCGCTGTCGACCCCGCGTGTCGCCGCGGCCACGCGGACGCCGGCGCGCGTTCCGGCCTCGACGAGCGCGCGGGCCAGCGCCGGGTGTCCGGGGCAGTCGTAGCGCAGCTCGACGCCGAAGCCGGAATAGTCGGTGACGGTGCGGTGATGCTTCCCCTGGTCCACGCGGAACGGGCCTTCCGCGTTCCAGCGGGCGCTGAGCGCGACGACGGCTTCGGGCTTGTCGCCCCAGAACGTCTCGGACGCTTCGCCGAACGCGTCGAGCATCGGCGTGTGGTGCCCGCGCTGTTCGTCGACGAGCAACGTCGGGCGATGTGGGGCGAGGAAGACGTGCGGGTTCAGCATGCGCGCGCCTAGTGGTGGCGCACGCGGAATTCGGCTTCGGCGCGGGCCGCGGCGCGTTCGTTCCCGGCGCCGACGCTGACGCCCTGCGCGCGCGCCACGGACAACAGCTCGCCCGGCAGCGGGAACATGACGCGCTCCTCGACGAGCCGGAATTCCTGCACGCGATAGTCGCCGCACTCGCCGACGCGGCGCACGCACGCCTGCACGACGTCTTCGGGCGTCGACGCGCCGGCGGTGATGCCGACGTCGCCGTGGATCCACGCGGGATCGATGTCGTCCGCCGACTCGATGAGGTGCGCGTCCGCGCCCAGGTTACGCGCGACCTCGACGAGACGGTTCGCGTTGCTGCTGGCCGGCGCGCCCACGACGAGCACGACGCGGCAGCGCCGCGCCAGCTCCTTCACGGCGTCCTGGCGGTTCTGCGTCGCGTAGCAGATGTCGGCCTTGGCCGGCTCGTGGATCGCCGGGAAGCGGCGCTTCAGCGTCTCGACGATGGCGCGCACGTCGTCCACCGACAGCGTGGTCTGCGAAATGTACGCGACCTTGGAAGGATCGGGCAGCACGAGCGCCTCGGCGTCGGCCACGGTCTCGACGATCACGATGTGATCGGGCGCCTCGCCCATCGTGCCCTGCACTTCGACGTGATTGCGGTGGCCCACGAGCACGATCGTGTAGCCCTGCTGCGCGTAGCGCAGCGCCTCGAGGTGCACCTTCGTGACGAGCGGGCACGTCGCGTCGAGCGCCCTGAGGCCGCGCGCGCGCGCCTCTTCCCGCACCGCCGGCGACACGCCGTGCGCCGAGAAGATCACGACCGCGCCCTCGGGCACGTCGTTCAGGTCGTCCGTGAACACCGCGCCCTTGCGCCTGAGGTCCTCGACGACGTGGCGGTTGTGCACGATCTCGTGGCGCACGTAGACGGGCGCGCCGTACACCTGGAGCGCCATGTCGACGATGTCGATGGCGCGATCCACGCCGGCGCAGAAACCGCGCGGCGCGGCAAGATGGAGCGTGTGCGGGGCGGTGCTCATGGGCTGCCTTTCAAAGAGACATCACGCCGGGTTGGCGGGCACGGACGTTACCCGATGCGTCCGCGCCGCGCCAATCGCGGGGCTCGATGCATCGCCTCGCGCCCGCACGCGGCGCCGCGCTGCGACCGGAACCCGCGCGCCGTCTCGTGACGCATGCGGGTCCGCCTCAGCGGTTCTGCCAGCGTGGGTCGCGCTTTTCGGCGTGGGCGCGGATGCCTTCGGCCGTGTCCTCGAGCGGCATCAGGCGCTCGAGATAACGGGCCTCGATACGGCGCAGGGCGGCCGGCGCCGCGGCGCCGGCGCCCTCGCGTAGCGCGCGCTTGGCTTCGCGCAGCACGGCCGGACTGCGCGCGAGCAGCGAGGCGACGAGGCGTGCGGTCTCGGCCTCGCGGGCCCCGGGCGCGCACACGCGCTGCACCAGGCCGAGCGCGTGCGCGCGCTCCACGCTCACGGAATCGCCGGTCAGGGTCCATTCGCACGCCGCGCCCCAGCCGACGCGCGCGGGCAGCAGCGCGGCGGCGACGGGCGGATAGCAGCCGAGCGCGATCTCCGGGAACGCGAGCTTCGCGTCGTCCTCGGCGACCACGAGGTCGCAGGCCAGCGCCAGCTCGAGCCCGCCGCCCTGGGCGAAGCCGTGGATGGCGGCGATCGTGACGCAATCGGCGGCGAGCAGCGCGCGGATGGCGCCGTGGAAGTCCTCGAGCATGCCCTCGACGCGCCCCGGCACGTGGTCGGCGATCTCGACGCCGGCCGAGAACCCGCGCGCGCCGCCGCCGTCCAGGATCAGCAGCGCGACCGAGGTGTCCGCGTCCGCGGCGCGGATCTCGGCGGCGAGCGCGCGATTCAGCTCGCGGTCGAGCACGTTCAGAGGCGGGCGCGATAGGGTCACGCGCCGCACCCCGCCGTCGCGCGTGACGTCGAGCGGAGAACTCACGGCTCGACGCCGCGCTTGGGGCTGATCGGCGCGCGCGGTTGCGGATGCGCCAGGCTGTCCGCTTCGTACAGCGCGCGCAGCGAATCGGGGGCGCCGTGGCGCGCCGCGGCGATGGCGGCGCGCGCGCGGCTGCGGCCCGCGGCGTCGCGGAACATGGACTCGGCGCGGCGCATCTCGCCGAGCCCGCCGCGCGCGTCGCCCGAAGCGCCGAGCGCGATGCCGAGCACGAGGCGCGCGTCGCCCGACGTCGGATCCACGCGCACGCCGTCGCGCGCCAGCTCGACCGCGATGTCGCGGCGATCGACCTCGATGAAATGCTGCACGGCGGCGAGTCGCGCGTTCACGTCGTCGGGCCGGGCGTGCAGCCAGTTGCGATACATCGTGCCCGACTCGGCGTCGCGGCCGAGCGCGTGCATGGCCGCCAGTTCCCCCTGGAACGCGATGCTCGACGTCGAGTCGCGGCGCAGCGCCTCCTGGTATTGGGCCAGCGCCTCCTGGAAGTTCCCGGCGCGGGCCTCGAGGTTCGCGACGTTGATCCACGCGCCCGGGTCCTTGGGATCCAGCACCTGCGCGCGATGGTAGGCGGCGCGCGCTTCCGTGGTCCGCCCCGCCGCGGCCAGCACCACGCCGAGATCGCGCGCGTACGGCGCGTGGCGCGGCGCCAGGCGGATCGCGCGGCGCACGGCGGTCTCGGCGTCGCGCAGGCGCCCCTGCGACAGCAGCGCCTGGGCGAGCCCGTCCCAACTCTCGGCGTCGTTCGAATTGCGTCGCGTCAGGATGTCGAACTGCCGCTCGGCGCGCGTCGGGTCGCCGAGCGCGAGCAGCGCGAGGCCCAGTTCACGCCCCGCCGCGGAGTTCAGCGGATGGCGCGCGACTTCCTGGGTGAAGCAGTCCACGGCCACCGAGACCTGATGCACGCCCATGAACAACCGCCCCATGCGCAGGTTCGCGTCCGGCACGTTGGGATCGAGCTTGAGCGCGTTCCGATACGACACGATCGCCGCCGCCGGCTGGCCGGCCTTCTCGAGCGCCACGCCCTGCATCATGAAGTCGCGCACTTGAGCCGCGCGGTTCGCCCCGCCCCCAGGCTCCGCGCCGGGACGCCCGGGGATGAGCAGCGGCGCCTCCGCACCCGCGCTGTCCGTCGCCGCGGCGGGTGCGCGCGACGCGGGCGGCGTGCTCGGGCGCGCGGCCTTGCCGGGCGCGACCGCCCCACGACCCGCCATAGGCACGCCCGCGACGAGCGCCAATGCCAGCGCCGCCATCATCAGGAGCGATTTCATTCGGTCGACTATACCCCACGCCCGGACGGGCGCCGGACGGGCGCGGGCGGTTCGCGTGCTATCGTCCGCGGTCGCATGAACCGCCCCCTCGTCCGGCACCTGGTCGCCCTGGCCGTCGCGGCCATGGGCACGATCGACCTGCTGTCGGCGTACCTGTCCCACCCCTCCGACCGCCTGCTCGCGGTGCGGCGCCTCATCCCCACCGAAGTCATCGACACCAGCCGCACGTTCACGCTGCTCGCCGGCGCGCTGCTGCTGGTCACGGCCTGGGGCCTGCGCCGTGGCAAGCGTCGGGCGTACGTGACCGCGTTGTTCCTGTGCGCCGTTTCGGTGCCGTTCAATCTGCTCAAGGCGTTCGATTTCGAGGAGGCGACGCTCGCCGCGTCTCTCATGTTCGTGCTCGGCGTCAGCGCCGAAGCGTTTGGCGTGCGCAGCCGCGAGTTGTCGCTGCGCGCGCTGCGTTCGCCCGCACTGCTCGCGCTGCTCGGTCTCCTCGTGTACGCGGTGCTCGGATGCTGGTTCATCGGCACGCGCTACGGCCACGGCGTGACGCTGAACGGCGCGATGACCGAGGCCGGCTATCGCCTGTTCGGCGTCGGCGACTCGGTGATCGTGCTGCCGCGCGGGCTGACCCACGTCGAGCACCGCGTCGCGAGCTGGTTCCTGGATTCGCTGAGCGTAATCGGGATCACGCTGCTCACGACGCTCGCCCTGCTCGCGCTGCGTCCGGTGCAGCACCGGGGCCGTCACCGCGCCGAGACGGCCGACGTCGCCGGGCTGGTCCGGCGCTACGGCGACAATTCGGTGGCGGCTTTCGCGCTCGCGCCCGACAGCGATTACTTCTTCAGCCCGAACCGGCGCGCCGTGATCGCGTACCGCTTCGAGTCGGACACGCTGCTGGTGATCGGCGACCCCATCGGCCCGGCCGAGGAGATACCGCCGCTGCTCGTCTCGTTCGAGCGGCACTGCCGCGAGCACGACTGGCAGTTCGCGTTCTTCCAGGCCCGTCCCGAGCTGCTGCCGGCGTACCGGCGCTGCGGCTGGCGCGCGCTGCACATCGGCGAGGATCCCCTCCTATGGACCGATCGCTTCACGCTCGAGGGCTCGTCCGTCGGCGAGTTGCGGCGCATGGTGCGCAAGCTCGACCGGCAGGGTCTCGAGGCGCGGATGTTCCTGCCCGACGAAAACCCGTTCGATCCGGAGAACGACCCGGACGGCCTGCTCGAGCAGATGCGCGACATCTCCGCCGAGTGGCTGCGCTCGCGCCACGGCGGCGAGAAGGGCTTCTGCATGGGCCGCTTCGATCCGCACGCTCTGAACGACGTGTGGTTGTCGGTGGCGTGGAATCCGGCCGCGCGCCGCGTGGAAGCGTTCTGCACGTTCGTTCCCGTGTGGGGGCGGCGCGGCTGGACGCTGGACCTGATGCGCCGCCATGCCGACTCGCTGTCGGGCTCCACCGAGTTCCTGGTCGTCAAGTCGGTGGAGCGCGCGCGGCAGCGGGGCGACGCGATGATCTCTCTGTCGCTGTCGGCGCTGGCCAAGGTCGCCGACGAGCCCGCGCCGACGGCGCCCGGCACGGAGCCCGCGGCCGCGGCGCCGGCCAGCGACGCGGCGGCCGACGATCGCGGACGCCAGTTCCTCATGGACGCGCTGGCCCGTTACTACGACTTCAAGAACCTGTTCCGCTGGAAGAAGAAGTTCAATCCCGTGTTCGAAGACCGCTACCTCGTGTATCCAGAGACCCTCGCGCTGCCGCGCGTAGCGCGTGCGCTGCTCCGCGCCCAGACGCCGGCCGGGCTCCTTTCGTACCTTCGCGGGACGCGCTGAAGGCCCGAGCGGTTCAGCCACGTCGCCGAGCGTCTCCGCCTCTCGAACCTGCAAGATGGTGCCGCCTGTCCCACTACCCGCATGCAGGTGCGCGTCCATGCGCAAACTTCCTCTATGCATGAATGGCGCGACGATTCTTGATTTTCATACGAACTGGATGCTACCTTTCTCGTCCGCGCGAGGAGTCCGGACGTTCCAGGCCGTTGTGCGAACTGTCGAACGGAGCCCAACGATTCGGGGTGGCGGGTGTTCGCGTTCTTCCAGAAGCTCTTCTCCTCGGATTTCCTGCCGCACGCGCACTGCTTCCTCCAGCAGAAGGGCGTCCTCTGGCTGCACGTCGCCTCCGACGCGGCCATCACGCTCGCGTACTACTCGATTCCATTCACACTGCTGTATTTCGTACGCCATCGGCGTGACTTGGCATTCAATTGGATGTTCCTGATGTTCGGGGCATTTATATTCGGGTGCGGCACGACGCACCTGTTCGCGATCTGGACGCTGTGGCATCCGATCTATCGCGCCGAGGGCCTCGTCAAACTCGCGACCGGCGCGCTGTCCCTCGGCACCGCCGCCGCCCTGATTCCGCTCGTGCCGAAGGCGCTCGCGCTGCCGAGCCGTGACCAGCTCGAGGAGGCGAACCGCGCGCTCGCGGCCGAGGTGCTCGATCGGCAGAACGCCGAGCATGCCTTGCGCGAGAGCCAGCAGTGGCTGACCGCGATGGCGCGCTCGGTCGGCGACGGCGTCATCGCGACGGACCGGCACGGGCTCGTCAGCTTCATGAGCGCCCTCGCCGAGCGCCTGACCGGCCACGTCTCCAAGGACGCCTCCGGGCGTCCGCTGCGCGACGTGCTTCCCCTGTTGAACGCCGAGACCCGCGAGCCCCTCGAGGATCCGGTGGCCATGATGCTGCGCAGCCCCCCGCACTTGAGGCTCAGCCACAAGGCCACCCTGGTCGCGCGCGGCGGGATCGAACGCCCGGTCGAGTTCAGCGTCGCGCCCATCGAGGGCCTCGATGGCACGATGTCCGGCGTGGTCGTCGTGTTCCGCGATGTGAGCGCGCGTCGCCAGGCCGAGGAGGAGCTGCGCGAACGCTCGGCCGTGCTGCAATCGATCACCGAGTCCGTCGCGCACTACGTGGACCGGGGCGACTGGCAGGCGGCCAGCGAAGCGCTCCTGACGTGCGCGCTGCGCCTCACCGGATCGCGCTGGGGGCTCGCGGCGGTCCTGCTCGACGGTTCGGCGTTGCGGGTGCTGGCCCGCTCCTCAGTCGACGGCGCGTTCGGCGCCGCGGCCGCCCACGCCGCTCCCGGGCCGATGCACCACGAAATGCTGTCGTTGTCCGGCGCGTGGTCCGCGCTCGTCGGGCGCCGCGAAGTCGTCCTCGAGAACGAGGCGCGCGAGCACCTCACGGAGACGCCGTTCCCGCCGGGCCAGCCGACCCCGCGCCGCTTCCTCGGGGTGCCCGTGCTGCGCGGCGACGACGTCGTCGGCGTGATGTGCGTCGCCGACCGCGAGTCGACCTACACCGGGGCCGATCACGCGCGACTCGAATCGCTGACCCAGATCGCCGGCCTGCTGTTCGACGGCTATCGGCGCGGCCTGCGCGAAGGGCAGCTCCAGCAGCAGCTCGTGCGCGCGCAGCGCATGGAGGCGGTCGGACGGCTGGCCGGCGGCGTGGCCCACGACTTCAACAACCTGCTGACCGCGATCCTCGGCTACACGGATCTCGTCGCGGAGCGAATCGGCGAGGCGCACGCCTCGGCCGCCGACGTCACCGAGATCCGCCGCGCGGCGGAGCGCGCGACCGGTCTCACGAGCCAGCTGCTCGCGTTCGCGCGCCGGCAGGTCATGGAACCGCGCGTGTTGGATCTCAACAGCGTCGTGCACGACATGGACCGGATGCTGCGCCGCCTGCTCGGCGACGAAGTCCAGCTCGTCACTCAGACCGATCCCGACCTGTGGCCGGTGCGGGTGGACCGCCACCAGATCGAACAGGTGCTCGTGAACCTGGCGGTGAACGCGCGCGACGCGATGCCGAACGGCGGCGTGCTGGCCCTCGAGACGGCGAACGTCGAACACGCGAAGTGGACGACCGTGAGCGGCGAGCCGCCCCGCGACCGGTCCTGCGTGTCGCTGCGCGTGCGCGATACCGGGCTCGGCATGAATCCCGACGTGCTGTCGCACATCTTCGAACCGTTCTTCACGACCAAGGACGAAGGCAAGGGCACCGGCCTCGGCCTGTCGACCGCGTACGGCATCGTCCAGCAGAGCGGCGGCACCGTCTCGGTCGAGAGCGAGCCCGGCGCCGGCACGTGCTTCACCGTACTCCTGCCCCGCGCCACGGCCGACGACGCCGAGCCCGCAGCGGGCGAGGCCGGCGCGGTGCGGGCCGGGGTCGTGCCGCGCGGGCGCGAGTGCCTGCTGCTGGTCGAGGACCAGCCAACCGTGCGGCGTCTGCTGGCCGCCGTGCTGCGCGAGAACGGCTACACCGTGATCGAGGCGAGCAACGGTGAGGAAGCGTTGCTCGAATGCCTGCAGCATCCGCAGCGCACGCTCGACCTGCTCGTGACCGACGTGCGCATGCCGGTCGTGAATGGACGCGAACTGGCGCACCGCCTGCGCCAGGCGCAGCACGGCCTGCGCGTCCTGTTCATCTCCGGATTCCCCGACGACATGCTCGCGGGCGTCGAGCTGCACGAGCCCGGCATCGCGTTCCTCGCGAAGCCGTTCACGCCCGACACGCTGGCCCGCCAGGTGCGCGAACTGCTGGACGAGCCGTCGCGCACCAGCCAGCGGCGGGACCCGTCCGCTTAGAATCGCCGACGGCCGCCCGCCACCGAACGGCGAAGCCCCTCCGGAGTTCCCTCCGAAGGGGCTCGCGATTTTCGTAGCGGCTACTTCGCCTGGAACGACGCCTTGCGCTTCTCGACGTAGGCGGCGAGTCCTTCCTTCGCGTCCTCGCTCTGGAACAGCTGCTGCTGCAGCTCGCGTTCGACAGCGAGCGCGCTCTCGAACGGGATCTCGACGCCGCTCTGGACCGAGCGCTTGATGCGTCCCACGGCCTTCGACGCCTTGTTTGGCGGGCAGAACGTCTCGGCGTACTTCATCACCTTCTCGATGAACTCGTCGTTCGTCGCCGTTTCCCAGATCTGATTGATGATGCCGAGCGCGAGGCCCTTCTCGAAGTCGAACGTCTCGCCCGTCACCATCAGCTCGATCGCCGTGCTCTTGTTGATGAGCCGCGCCAGGCGCTGCGTGCCGCCCGTGCCCGGCAGCACGCCGAGCGAGACCTCGGGCAGACCGACCTTGCCCGCGCCCTTGCGCGCGATCCGCAGATCGGCGGCCATCGCGATCTCGAGTCCGCCCCCGACCGTGTGGCCGTTCAGCGCGGCGATGACAAGCTTCGGCGTGTGCTCGAGGCGGTTCAGCGTCTCGTTCGCGTGCAGGCAGAAGTAGTACTTGAACGTCGGATTGACGGTCTTGAGCATGTTGATGTTCGCGCCCGCGCAGAAGAACTTCTCGCCCGCGCCGCGGATGACGATGACGTGCACGCTCTCGTCGAAGCGCGCCTGCAGGATGGCGTCGTCCAGGTCGCGCATCATCTCGTGCGTGTACGTGTTCGCCGGCGGATCGTTCAGTTCGAGCACGGCGACGCCGTTCCTGACGCGATAGTCGACGAGCCGGGTTTTCGTGGCATCCATTGGAATCGTTCTCCCCTGACCAGGGCATTGAGGCGCGAGCGGCAAGGCCGTCCGCGAGGCGCCCGCCAAGCGCGGGCGAGGGACGTCCGGACCGCGGCGAGTGCGGTGGAAAGACGAGGGAGTATAGGAGTCGGCGTCCGACAGCGTCAACGCGGCCGGCCTCCGGCGCGGGCCCGCTTCGCGCCGACGCGCCGGGCACGTGAGCCTTGACGGCCCGGTGGCCGGTGCCTACGGTTCGCGCGGCCGGCGCGCGCATGGCCGCCGCTCCGCGGTCGTGTGGGGCCGCGCCACCGTCGATTCGTCCCAGGGAAGGGCCCGCACGCATTGAACGCGTTCGATCACAGCATCATCTCCCACCTCAACGCGTTCGCCCGCCACTCCACGACGTTCGACAATCTCGTCGTCTACGTTTCGCGCAGCGGACTCGTCAAGGGCGACGTGGCGATGAGCGTGTTCTGGTGGAAATGGTTCCGCGCCCGGCACACCGTTCCCGAAGCGCGCGCGAGCCTGTTCGCGACGCTGATCGGCGCCCTGCTTTCGATCGTCGGCGGCCGGGTGCTGGCGACGCTGCTGCCGTTCCGACTGCGGCCCATCCACGACCCGTCCGTGCAATTCGTGGCGCCGTTCGGATCGGACCTGGGAGAACTGCGGGGCTGGAGTTCCTTTCCGAGCGACCACGCGATGCTGTTCTTCGAGCTCGCCGTCGGCATGCTGTACGTGTCGCGCGTCGCGGGCCTGGCGCTGCTCGTTCAGGCGGCGTTCGTCGTGTGCCTGCCGCGCGTTTATCTCGGGCTGCACTATCCGACGGACATCCTGGGAGGCGCCGCGATCGGGGCTTTGACCGCGATACTCTTCAACGTGCCGCGGCTGCGCGACTGGCTGGCTCGGCCATTCCTGCGTTTGTTGCAGCGCAGCCCGTCGGCGTTCTACACACTGCTGTTCTTCCTGAGCGTACAGGTCACGACCATGTTCGACGACTTCCGCACGCTGCTCGTGTTGCTGGGCCGGATCGGGCGGCCATAGCGCCTGGCGTCGCTCGAGAGCCGAAGCGCGATGTCGCGGGGCAACCGCGTCGCGCCAGATGCGGCGGTTACCGCGCGACGGCGCTCAGCGTGAACGTCACGTTCGTCGCGCGGCTCGTGCCGTGGAACGAACGCAGCGCGACGCGCGACTCGGGCGCAGCGCCGACCACGAACGCATCGCCGGCGGGCGCGGCCTGACCGGCGGCGTCACGCCCGTCCCACGCCGCGGCCGACTCGTGGCTCGCGGCGTGAAGCGTCGTGAGCGTGCGGCCCGACGCGTCCAAGATCGCGAACGGACGCGCGCGCGCCCCGTTCCACGTGAACGCGGTGCCGCCCGGATACAGCGTGTGGGGTCCGAGCGGCGCGAGGTCGACACCGACCAGAGCAACGGGCGGCGCGGCGGCGCACGGCGTCGAAGAGGTGACCGCGACAGCGACGACAGAGAACGCGAGCGCGCCGAGCGCACCCTGACGAAGCACACCAACCGAGGACCACATGGAGCCGCTCCCGGCGTCACCCTGGCCCCGGAGGGCGCGGACGAACGCGTCTTGAAGATGGTTGCGTCGGGCACGAGGGGGAGCCGTCGGCGCCTGGCCCGGCCGGGGGGACCGGTTTGCTGCGGATCGGAGGGGCCGATCTACAAGCACGACAGCGCAAGTCCCGGACCACGCGGCGCCGTGCGCCGGCGGCGCGCGTCCGCGTGCAATGCCGGGGCCGCGCGGTGCAGAATGCGTGCGTGCGTGATTCCATCGGGCGAACGCACCCGCGTTCGCGGGTCCATCGTGCAGGAATCGGCGCCGCGCTGGTCGTGGCGGCGCTGATCCTCGGCGCCGCGCTGCCGGGGCTGCCGGCAGACCTTGCCGTCGCGGCGACGACGGCGAGCCCCCTCCGTCATGGCACGGTGCGCATCCTGCGCATGCCCGCGCCGTCGCTCGGCGAGGCGAGCCACAGCGTGCGCGTGTACTACCCGCCTTCGTATTTCGACCCGGACTCCGCGGCCAAGCGCTACCCGGTCGAGTACCTGCTGCACGGCTGGCCCGGCGGGGACGGCAACTGGACTGGTCAGGGCCACGCGGACGAGACCCTCGACACGCTGATCACGGAGCGGCGCATTCCCGAACTGCTGGTCGTGATGCCGAACGGCAACGGGCGCGGGCTGCTCGGGCGGTCGCTGTACGTGAACGCCGCGGACGGCCTGTGCAACATGGACGACTTCGTGTGGCGAGACCTGGTGGCGTGGGCCGACTCCACACTGCGCACGGTGCCGACGCGCGAAGCCCGCGGGATCGCCGGGCTGTCGGACGGCGGCACCGGCGCCCTCAACCTCGCGTTCCGCCATCCGGACGTGTTCTCGCGTTGCGCCGGGCACAGCGGCGACTACCACCTGCAGCGCGCGTGGGACAACAAGCGCATCTTCGGCGACGGGGCGGCAGCCGATCGCCTGTACGCGACGTACAGCCCGGCGCTCTACGCGCCGAGCATCGTTCCCGCGCTCCACACGCTCGCCATCTATTTCGACGTCGGCGTCCACGACGGCGAACTCGAGACGAACCGCGAGCTCGACCGCGTGCTCACCCGGCTCGGCGTCGCGCACACGTACGGCGAGCTGTCGGGCGGCCACAGCTGGTCCTTCTGGCGGAGCCAACTCCGGCGCTCGCTCGTCGCCCTGTGGGGCGCGCGGCCCTGACCGTCGCGGTCCCCCGTCGCACCTCGAGCGCGTTCCCAGAAAAAACCCTTGCGACGCCGGGCGCGATCATTCATCGTATATTTACGATTAACGATAGGAGGCGCCATGCAGACCATTGCCGTGCGTCAGGCTCGCAGCCGTTCCGGGTTTGGCGCAGAAGACCGCGAGCTCGCGGTTCTCGCTCGGGCGCTCGGGCATCCGGCGCGCGTCGCGATCCTGAGGTACCTGGCGCGGCAGGGCGAGTGCGTGTGCGGTCACCTCGTCGACCGGCTGCCGCTCGCCCAGGCGACCGTGTCCCAGCACCTGAAGGTGCTGAAGCAGGCCGGACTGATCGAAGGAGAAGTGGAAGGGCCGCGCGTCTGCTACTGCGTCCGCCCGGGGAGCCTGCGCCGGCTGCGCATGCTGCTCGGCGAGCTGTAGCGTTCTTCGAGAGGAGTGAGCACCATGGAATCGATCGCCGCTTCACCGTGCTGCACGCCGCTGCCGGGCAAGGATCGCTGTTGCGACTCGGAGCCGGCGACGACCGCCAACGAATCTGCCGCCGCCGCGCATAGCGCCTCCGCCGGGGCGGACTCCGCGGCCGACGTCACGCACGCCGCGGTCCGCGCGCGCTACACGGCCGCCGCGGAGGGCTCCGCGCGCGGCTGCTGTTCGACGCCCGAGGACGCGGAGCACGTGCTGGCCGCGCTCGGCTACACGAGCGAGCAGGCGGCCGCGATCCCCGAGGGCGCGAACCTCGGGCTCGGCTGCGGCAATCCGCTCGCGCACGCCGAACTCGTCGCGGGCGAAACGGTGCTCGACCTGGGATCCGGCGCCGGGATCGACTGCTTCATCGCCGCGCGCCAAGTCGGTCCGGCCGGCCGCGCCATCGGCGTGGACATGACGCCGGCCATGATCGACCGGGCGCGCGCGAACGCACGCCGCGCGTCCGTCACGAACGTCGAGTTCCGGCTCGGCGAGATCGAGCACCTGCCGGTGGCCGACGGCAGCGTCGACGCGATCGTCTCGAACTGCGTCGTGAACCTGTCGCCCGACAAGCCGGCGGTGTTCCGCGAAGCGTGGCGCGTGCTGCGCGCGGGCGGACGGCTCCTCGTCAGCGATCTCGTGTGGACGAAGGACGTGCCGGACGCGCTGAAGGCGCGCGTCGACCGGAGCGTGGGCTGCGTGGCCGGCGCGTCGCGCCTCGAGGACTACCTGGCGCTGTTGAGCGCGGCCGGCTTTCGCGACGTCGCGGTCGTGGAACGCGCCGGCTACGCGCCGGCCGAGAGCGCGCTCGGCGACGACGCGGAGGAACGCGAGGCGTTCGCCGCGATCGCGTCCGTGAAGGTCCGGGCCATCAAGTGAACGGTGCCGGCCCACGGGCACTGCGCGTGCTCCGGGCCGCGGCGCTCGCAGTGGCGCTCGCGGCATCGACCGTCGCTCCCGCGCGTGCCGGGCCGTCGTTCGGTCCGCCGCGCCCGGGCGCCGTCGGCGCGACGTTCATCCCCGCCGCAACGCTCGGCGACGCTCGGCGCAGCGTGCTCGTGTACCTGCCGCCCTCGTACGATCGGCCCGAGGCGCGCGACCGGCGTTATCCGCTCGTCGTGTTCCTGCACGGCGGACCCGGCGCGAACACGGATTTCGAAGCGAAGGGACACATCGGCGCACTGCTCGATCGGCTGATCGCGCGCCAAGCGATTCCGGAGATCATCGCGCTCTTCCCCGACGGCCACGGGCGCGGCCGGCTCGGGCGCTCGCTGTACGTCAACAGCGCCGACGGTCACGTGCGCATGGAGGATTTCCTCGTCCACGACCTCGAGGCGTGGGCCGATTCGACGTGGCGCACGCGCGCGGACGCCGGGCAGCGTGCGCTCGTCGGGATCTCGGACGGCGGCGGCGCCGCGCTGAACCTGGCGTTCAAGCACCCGGACCGGTTCCGCGCGTGCGCCGGGTTGAGCGGCGAGTACCACCTGCCCGTGGGGCGCGGCGTGGACGCGGTGCTCGGCCCGCCGGCCGTGGCCGCGCGCATCATCGCCGCGAACAGTCCGATCGACTACATCGCGCGCGTGGCGCCCGCCGTGCGCGGCATGCGCATCTACATGGACTGCGGGCTGCTCGATCTCTCGTTCTTCGACGATCGCGAGATGGAGCACGCGCTGCGCGGCCTCGGGCTCGCGCACCAGTACGTCGAGTACTGGGGCTGGCACGACTGGCCGTTCTGGACGCGCCGCCTGCCGATCGCGCTCGCCGCCGTGACGCGCGGCTGGAACTAGCGCGGCCGCGAACCGGGCTTCGGCGAACGCCCGGCTCGCGCGCCGTCGCAGTGTTACTTCTCGACGATGTCGCCCTTCATGCCGGCCAGCAGCGCGATCAACTCGCCCTTCTCGGTCGCTCCCACCTGGTGCTTGTCGAGCGACTTGGTCAGATCCTCGACGAGCGCGTTGAAGTCGGCGTCGGCGATGCCCATGCCCTGGTGCGTGGTCTTCATGTCGCGCCCGGTGTACTTCTCGGGCCCGCCGGTGGCCTGGCCGATCAGGTTCGTCAGGTTCGTCTTCAGCTTGGGCAGGTCCGCGTCCTGGAAAAAGTGGTTGATGCGCTGGTCCGCGGCGACGTTGTCGACGAAGTCGCCGACCACGGCCGTCAGCGCGGCGCCGCCGCCCAGACGTTCGTAGAGCGACTTCTCGGCGGCGCCGGAAGCCGGCGTCGCGCTCGACGACGCGGCGCCCGAGGCCGCGCCGCCCGACGCGTGCGGCTTGCAGCCCGCGGCGAACAACACGGCGACCAGCACGACCAGCAGCACGGTGACGACGTTCGATTTGCGCATGACGTTCTTCCTCTCGGTGGGTGAAGCGTGGCCGGCCTGCGGCGCAGCGCCGCGCCTACCTGGCGCGGCTACTCGAAACTCCAGGGACGGGCGGACGAACTCGACGCGCGTCCGGCGCGGAAGGCCGGAACGCGCTTCGCGACGAAGGCGCCGAGGCCTTCGGCCGAATCGGCGGAAGCCCAGCACGCCTCCTGGGCCGCGGCCTCGGCGTCCAGGCATTCGTCCAGCGTGCGAGCGAGCGACGCGCCGAGCGTGCGTTTCGCGAAGGTCACGCTCGTCACCGGCGCATCGGCCAGGCGCCGCGCGCGCGCCGCGACTTCGCTCGTAAACGCGTCGTCCGCGAACACGCGCTGCACGAGCCCGATGCGCAGCGCCTCGGCGGCGTCCATCATCTCGCCGAGCCAGCACAGCTCGAGCGCGTTCGCGAGTCCCACCTGGCGCGGCAGCGCGTACGTGCCGCCCCAGTCCGGGTGCAGGCCGATGCGCGCGAACGTCTCGCCGAACGTGGCGCGCTCCGAGGCCCAGCGCACATCGCAGGCGAGCGCGAGGTTCAGTCCGGCGCCCGCGGCCACGCCGTTCACCGCGGCCACGGTCGGGATGTCGAACGCGGCGAGGCGGGTCACGATGCCGCGCCCGAGTTCCAGCAGCGGCGCCAGCTGCGCAAAGGGCGCACCACGTTCGCGCAGCGCCATCATGTGGTGCACGTCCCCGCCCGAGCAGAACGCCCGGCCGGCGCCGGCCAGCACGAGCACGCGCGCGTCGCGGCGCGCCGCCACTTCGTCGAGCCGCTCGATCAGGCGCTCGCGCATGTCGCCGGCGAACGCGTTCAGCTTGTCGGGGCGATTGAGCGTGAGGGTCGCGATGCCGTCCGCGACGTCGAGCAGCACGAGGTCCGACACGGGCTCTCCGAACGGGGTCGAGAAGAAGGCGCGCGGCGGCGCGAGCCAGGCACACGACGAAACGCGCGCAATATACCGCACGCGGCCGGGGCCTCCCGGCGGCCCACTCCTGCGTTCGTCGCCCCCGCTCCCGACTTCGTCGGGTGCCCGCGCGGCCGGCTTGACGGCGGCCCGCGGGGCCGCCCATTCTTGGGTCACGCGCGTCGACGCGCGCGATCGCCATGACTCGAACGCACGACCTCTTCCGCTCCATCGTCCGCCGGCTCGGCCCGTTCACGGCCGTGCTGCTGCTCGCGCTCGTCGTGGTCGGCGGAGTCCACCGTCACGAGTCCGGCGACAGCCGCCACGATTGCGCGGTCTGTAGCGCGAGTCACGCCCCGGCCGTCGCCGGCGCGACGACTCCCGCGCCCGGCCCGGTCCACGCCTGGCACGAGCGCGCGTTCATCGCGCGTGTCGAGCTGCGCGTCGTCGACCCCGCGGCTCCGCGCACCTCGCGCGCCCCGCCCTCCGCTTAGAGCCCCGCTCCCGAATCGTTCGCAACTCCACGCGCCGGCGTCTCTGCGCCGTCGCGGCCGCACGTCGTGCGGCGGGAGTTCGCCAGTGGACTCTTCACGTCTCGGAGGGACTCGCATGTCCCGACGCACCACTCCGCTCGCCTGCGTCATCGCGGCGTTCGCGCTTGCGCCCGCGCTCGCGACCGCCCAGACGAACTCGATGTTCTCGAATCTCGCGAACCCGGCGATCGGCATGAACTCGCTGTTCTCCGGCCAGGCCGCGCACAACCTGAACCAGCCGTACGGGCTCCAGTTCGACGAAGCGGAGATCAGCCTGATCTCCGTCGTCGATCCGTACTGGACGTTCGCGAGCAACATCGTGTTCCTGGACGGCGGCACGGTGGATCCCGAGGAAGTCTGGGCGCGCAGCACGAGCGTTCCCGGCATCCAGCTCAAGCTCGGCAAGATCCGCGGCACGTTCGGCAAGCACGGGCTGCTGCACACGCACGCGTTTCCGTTCATCCAGGCGCCGATCGTGATGGCGAACACGATCGGCGAGGAGGGCTTCAAGGACGCGGGCGCCGAGGCCGCGTGGCTCACGCCCCTGCCCTGGTACTCGGAGCTGACAGGCGGCATCTATCGGGCCGCCGGCGTCGATGACGATCATCCGCTCGATCTGGGCTCGACGCGGCACGACAACGTGCCGTTCCTCGGCCACTGGAAGAACCAGTTCGACCTGAACGACGCGACGACGCTGGAGGTGGGCCAGTCGATCCTGCAGGGCCGCGGCGTCGACGGGAATCGGCGCGACGCCTACGGCGCGGACGTGACGATCCGCAACGTGCCGGCCAAGAACTCGAACCGGCGCGGCTGGATCCTCCAGAGCGAATACCTGCAGAAGGGCTCGGCCACCCCCGACGGCTACGCGCGCGAGCAGGACGGCGGCTACGCGTCGCTCCAGTACCGGCTGTCGCAGATCTGGTGGATGGGCGTGCGCGGCGAGCAGGCGCGCAACAGTCTCGCCGACTTCCTCGTCGACGGCACCGGCGCTCCCGTGCGCGGCAAGGTGAACCGCGTCTCCGCGAACCTGGCGTGGATGCCGTCCGAGTTTTCGTTCATACGACTCGAGTACAGCCATGCCCAGGCCGACGCGGGCAACGGCATCCGGCCGAACGACGACCGCATCATGGTGCAGATGAGCTACACGATCGGATATCACCCGGCCCACGCGTACTAGCGAATCCACCGCGGCGCGCGGCAAGTGTCGCGCGGACGTGAAGCACCCCTAGGAGGATTTCATGAAGTTCCTGATGAGATGTCTGTTCGTAGGCCTGCTCGGCGCGCTGGCGACCGCGCCGGCGCGCGCGGACCTGAGCGTCGCCACGTCGTTGACGGATCTCGCGTCCGTCGCCCAGTTCGTCGGCGGCAAGCACGTCACGGCGCTGAGCCTGTGCCGCGGCTACGAGGACCCGCACTTCGTGCCGGCCAAGCCCAGCCTGATGAAGGCCATTCAGCACGCCGACGTGTTCATCTCGACCGGCCTCGAGCTCGACGCGGGCTGGCTGCCGCTCGTGCTCCCCGGCAGCCGCAATCCCAAGATCCAGCAGGGGGCGAAAGGCTTCGTCGACGCGTCACAGGGCGTCGACGTGCTCGAGAAGCCCACGGGCACGGTCAGTCGCGCCGCGGGCGACATCCATCCGTTCGGCAATCCCCACTACTACGCGGACCCCAGGAACCTGATCGTCGTCGCCGATCACCTGGCCCAGGTTTTCTCCGCTCTGGACCCGCCGAATGCCGCCGACTACGCGGCGAACGCGAAGGCGTTCGACGAGAAGATGACGGCATCGCTCGACAAATGGGAGAAGCAGATGGCGCCGTACAAGGGCGCATCCGTCGTGACGTATCACCCAAACTTCGTGTACTTCGCGGATCGCTTCGGCCTCCGGCTGTTCGGCACCGTCGAGCCCAAGCCCGGCATCCCGCCGAGCCCGCACTACGTGAACGACCTCGCCGAGTCGATGAAGAAGGCCGGCGTCAAGGTCGTCGTGTACCAGCCGTACTACAACGCGGACCCCGCGAAGCAGGTTGCGCAGCGCGCCGGAGGCACGGCCCTGGAGATCGCGACGGAAGCGGGCGGCCTGCCCGGCACCGACGACGTGTTCACGAAGTTCGACAAACTCGTCTCGTCCGTGGCCGACGCGCTGTCCGGCAAGGCGGAGGCGAAATGAACTTCTTCGCGGTGATGGCACTGCCGCTTCTGGCCTGCCTGCTCCTGGCGATGATCCTTCCGGCGCTCGGCCGGCACGTGCTGGCGCGTGGCGTGATCTTCGTGGACTTGGCGCTGGCGCAGATCGCGGCGCTCGGCTCGAGCGTTGCGTTCCTGCTCGGCGCCGACGCCCACGATCCGAGCACGTACTACTGGTCGTTCGGCTTCACGCTGCTGGGCGCCGCGCTGTTCAGCTTCCTGTGGGATCGCGAGCACTCGGTGCTGCAGGAAGCGTTCATCGGCATTTCGTTCGCGCTCGCGACGGCGGCGACGCTGCTGTTGTTGTCGAACGCGCCCCACGGCGCGGAGCACGTGAGCGGCACGCTGAGCGGCGAGGCGCTCGGCTGGGTGACGTGGCGCGACATCGCGGTCATGGCGGCCCTGTTCGTGCCCGTCGGCGCGTTCCTGTTCGCGAGCCGGCGGAAGCTCAAGCTGTGCTCGGAGGACCCCAAGCAGGCGAAGCAGCAGGGGCTGTCCGTCAAGAAGTGGGACTTCCTGTTCTACGCCTCGTTCGGCCTCGTGGTCACGAGTTCCGTCAAGGTGTCCGGCGTGCTCGCGGTGTTCTCGTTCCTGATCGTCCCGGTCGTGTGCTCGACGCTGCTCGGCCGCAGGGGACCGGCGCAGCTCGTGTGGGCGTGGGTCATCGCGTTCGTCGTCTCCGTCCTCGGCGCGGTGCTGTCGTATCTCAAGGACTGGCCGATGGGCGCCACCATCGTGTGCCTGTTCGGCGTGACGGTGGCCATCGTGTCCCTGACGGTGCGCATGAAGTACGTCGGCGAGAAGATGAGCGGCGACCGACCCGCGACGGACGAATTCCATTCGGAGCGGGCGACCGCCGACGTCGCGAGCGGGTAGGCAACGGCCGCCCGGCGGCACCGCGGACGGGGCGCACCGCGGCGCACGCCTCCTGGAAGTCGTGAGGGCCGGCGGCTGAAGCCACCGGCCCTCGATGTCGGGCGGGATGCGGATGCGATCGACGACTTAGAGCGCGGCGAGCCCGGCGACGATCTGCGCGCTGACGCGCTGATCGGCTTCGATGGCCGTGGTCGCGGCGGCCCAGGCGGTCGCGGCCTGCAGCCAGGCTTCGTCGAGCGACGAGGTGTACGAAGCGCGTTCGCTCGCGCGATTCGCGCGCCACGCGGCGGCGATCGCCTCGGCGGCGTCCTCGTTGGCCACGCCGGAAAGCTGCGCCCAGTGGCTCGCCGCCTGCGCGGCGCGGGACGCGGCGTCAGCCGCGCAAGCCGCGTCGGCCGCGGCGGCCGCAACACCGGTCGGAACGTTCGTCGTGGTCTTCATCGCAGCCTCCTCGTGTCGGTCACTTCGGGTTTCAGCCAGGGCTCGTATCGCCCCGTCGGCGGGCAGGTAATGCATGGACGGGGCCAACCCGTAACTGGGCCGCGAAGGCCGGCGAAAGTCCGTCGGAGCGTTGGCGATGGCGCAGCGCCGCCTCACTCGCGGCGGCGCCGCTCCGGAAGGAAAGACTGTCTGGCTACGAGCAGTTGGTGCCGGTTTTCGTTCAGGCGCGCAGGTTGCGCCAGGACGCCGGGCACCCGCGGCGCGCCCACACCCGCAGCGACACCGGCAGGAACTCGAGGCCCTCGTCCGGGTGTTCGGCATGCCCGCCGGCCCGCTCGTCTTCGCGCGCGCCGCGCGCTTCGTCGCGGCGGTGGAACGTCAGCACCCAGCCGGCGTCCAGGTCGCTGCGCAGCTTGCGCGCATGCTCGATGTGGCGCAGCACCAGGTGCAGCGTGATCGCGCAGAACAGCAGTTGCAGGCCGGTGATGACCGGACCCTGCGCGGCCAGCGTGCCCCGTGGCTCGGCGATCAACGCGCCGATGCACAGCCCGCAGTACGCGATCGGCACCGCGATGCGGTAACCGACGCGGCGATGCCGCCGCAAGTGGCTCTCGAGCTCCGCGCGCTCGCCCGGCGTGAAGCTGCGCTTGAGGAACTGCACGTGGGCATCGCCCTCGACGTGCGCCACGTTCGCGGGGAGCGGCACGCGCATGGCGTAAGAGGGCGGCGGCGCCGCTTCGGTGACCGCGACGCGCCACAGGCGCACGCGGCCGTCGTCGCGCGGCACGAGGCTCGTGCACGAGTGCGGGAAAACGACGAGCGAAGCGACCGCTTCCGCATCCGCCACCTCGGTCTCGTCGTCGTCCGCGCGCTGGAACACCAGCGCTTCGCCGTCCACGAGATCGCGGCCGCAGCGCGCGCGCAGCTTCCAGCGTCTGACGGCGTCGAGCGCGACGAGCGGCACGCCCGCGGCCCACGCGGCGAGCGCGATCAGCGCGAGATCGATCTCGCGCGGCGAGCCCTGGGGCACGTGCAGCAGGGCGATCAACGCGGCTGGCCCGAACAGCAGCGCACCGATGGCGGCGAGGTCCGCGAGCCACAGGCGCAGCAGCGAGCCGCGCAGCCCTTCGAGGAGGACGCGCTCCGCGGGAAGCAGCGGGCGCGCGTGCGCGAGCGGCAGTCCGCGGCACCAGCGCACGGTCGGGAAGTCGATCGGCGTGTCGTTGCGCATGCCGGTGATATCGGCACACGGGGCGCGGCGCTCCAGCGTTGGTTGAGGAACGGCGTGATTTCGCGTCCCAGGCGCCCATCGCGCGGCCCGATCGCCGCGCCCGGCGCTACAGCCGCTCGACGAGCAGCGCCATCCCCAGGCCGCCGCTGACGCACAGCGTGGCCAGGCCGTAGCGGCCCTTCACGCGTCCGAGCTCGGACAGAAGCGTGACGACGATGCGCGTGCCGCTGCAGCCGGTGGGATGGCCAAGCGCGATGCCGCCGCCGTTCACGTTGAGCCGCTCGCGGTCGAAGTGCAGCTCGCGGTCGCACGCCAGCACCTGCGACGCGAACGCTTCGTTCAGCTCGACGACGTCGATGTCCTCGAGCTTCAGCTTCAGGCGCTCGAGCAGCTTCCTGACCGCCGGCACCGGCGAGATGCCCATGCGCGCCGGGTCCACGCCGACCGACACGGCGCCGAGCAGCGCGGCCTGCGGCGTGATGTCGTGCTGCCGGGCCGCGGACTCGGCGAGCACGACGAGTGCCGCCGCGCCGTCGGTGATGGCCGAGGCGTTGCCTGCGGTGATCGTGCCGTCCTTCCGGAACACGGGGCGAAGCTTCGCCATCTCCTCGAGCGACGCGTCGCCGCGGAAATGCTCGTCACGCTCGACGGTCTTCGCGCGCTTGCCCTCGCCCACCGTGACGGCCACGACCTCTTTCGCGAAGCGGCCCTCGCTCCACGCGCGCGCCGCGCGCTCGTTGCTGGCGAGCGCGTAGCGATCCTGCTCCTCGCGACCGATGCGATATTCGTCGGCCAGGGTCTCGCTGGTCTCGCCCATCAGCTGGTCGCACAGCGGGCACAGGTAGCCGTCGCGGAACATCGCGTCGACGAGCGGCTCATCGCCGAGCTTCTTGCCCCAGCGCAGGTCCGTCGCCAGGAACGGAATGCTCGACATGTGCTCGCCGCCGCCGGCCAGCACGAGCGTCGCGTCGCCGAGGCGCACGCTCTGCGCCGCGCTGGCGATGGCCTGCATGCCGGACGCGCACGCCTTGTTCAGCGTGGTCGCGGGCACGGCGTCCGCGAGCCCGGCGCGGCGCACGACCTGGCGCGCGAGGTTCGGGCCGTTGCCGGCCTGGCGCGCGTGGCCGAACCACACTTCGTCGACCGCTTCGAGCGGCACGGCCGCGCGGGCCAGCGCCGCGCGCGCGGCGACGCCGCCCAGCTCGGCGGCGCTCGAGGCCGCGAGCGCGCCGCCGAAGTTGCCGATCGGCGTGCGCGCCGCGCCCGCGAGCAGGACGCGGGGTTCGCTCACCGGCGTCCGCGCGAGGCCGATGCGCGCGAGCGACCGGCCTTGGCGCGCGGCCGCGTCTGGCTCGTGCGCTTCGCCGGTCGCGCCGCGGCGCGTTTCGCCGGTTTCGCCGCGCGCTTGACGGCCTTCGCGCGGCTCGCGCTCGCCTTCGATTTCGCCTGGGTGCCCAGCGAACGCGCCGCCGCGCTCTTCTGGTGGCCCGACGCCGGCCGCGCCTTCACGCGCTCGGGGTCGCCCGACTTGCGCGGCTTCTTGCGCGTGCGCACCGGACCCGCGCCGCGCACCGACGGCGCCTTCTTCGTGTGCCTGGGCTTCCGCGCGGCGGCCTTCGAAGCGCCGAGCGCGACGCGCGCGAGGCCGGCGCGCGTGCCGTCGCCGTCGACCGGCGTCGTGGCCGGCGCGGCGGGACGGGTCGCGGGCGCGACGTGGTATTCGGGCTTCACGGCCACGCGGCTCACGGCCTTTGCGTTCTTCGTGACCTGGCGCCGGATCGCGACCTGGCGCGGCTCGTCCTCGCCTTCGTAGTCCTCGGCGAGCTTTTCCTCCAGCGTGGGCGGCGCCGGAGAATCCCGGAACGCGAGCAGGTTGCCGTCGGGATCCGCGGCCTCGGCGAAGCGCCCGTAACCGCGATCCGTGATGCCCTGGCTGAACGTCACGCCGCGCAGCCCCAGCTCCTCGACCCATTCGTCGAAATCGCCCGCGGAGAACGCGAGGCTGATCGGCCGCGCCGGATTCGCCTCGAGCACCTCGTGGTCGACGAGCGGATGGAGTGCGAGATTCGTGCCGCCCAGCTCGAACTCGACCCACCACGGCGCGTCGTGGCCGAGGCCCAGTCCGATGCGGTCACGATAGAACGCCTTCGCCGCGACCAGATCGCGGCAGTGCAGCACGGCCGCGGTCAGCGCGGGGCCGGTGCCGGCGGCCGGGCGCATGGTCGGCGCGAGCAGCGACAGCACGTTGCCCTCCGGATCGCGCGCGTGCGCGACGCGCCCGAATTCCACGGTCTTCGGCTCGTCGACGAACTTGACGCCGCGCGCGGCGAGCGCCTGCACGTCGGCGTCGACGTCGTCGCTGTCGAAGCACAGCTCGATCTCGCGCTTCTGCGCGCGCGGGATCGCGATCAGGGCCAGGCTCGCGCCGCCGGTGTTGAACGAGACAAACGCCGGCGAGTCGACCACGACGTCGAGCCCGACCGCGTCCTGGTAGAAGCGCTTCATCCGCTCGAGGTCGGGCGTGAGCGCGATCACGTAGAGCAGGCGGTTCATGGAGAGACTCCTTCTACTCGAGATTGACCCACACGCTCTTGACCTGCGTGTACTCGCGCAGGCTGTCGGGCCCAAGGTCCCGGCCGAATCCGGATTGCTTGACGCCGCCGAACGGCATCGCGGCGTCATAGAAGTTGTACGCGTTGATCCACACCGTGCCGGCCTGCAGCCGGCGCGCCACGGAGTGCGCCTTCTTGATGTCGCGCGTCCACACGCCGGCGGCGAGCCCGTACGCCACGTCGTTGCCCTTCCTCACCGCGTCGTCCGCGTCCTCGAACGGGATCACCGCGAGCACGGGCCCGAAGATCTCCTCCTGCGCGACGCGCATGGCGTTGTCGACGCCGTCGAGCACGGTGGCCTGCACGAACCAGCCCTTGCCGTTGATCGGCGCGCGCTGGCCGCCGGCCACGACGCGCGCGCCCTCGTCGACGCCGGTCTTCACGTAGCCCAGCACCGTCTTCATCTGCGATTCGCTGACGAGCGCGCCGAGCCGCGTCTTGGGATCGAGCGGATCGCCCGGCACGTTCTTGTTCGCGCGCTCGGCGAGCTTCGCCACGAACTCGTCGTGGATCTTCGCTTCGACCAGCAACCGCGAGCCGGCGGCGCACACCTCGCCCTTGCCGTAGAAGATGCCGTTCGTCGCGCCGCGCACCGCGGCGTCGAGATCGGCGTCCGCGAACACGATGTTCGGCGACTTGCCGCCCAGCTCGAGCGTGACCTTCTTCATGGTGTCGGCGGCGGTCTTCATGATGTGCCGACCGATCTCGGTGGAGCCGGTGAACGAGATCTTGTCGACGCCCGGGTGCTTCACGAGCGCCTCGCCGGCGATCGAGCCCTTGCCCGGCAGGATGTTCAGCACGCCCGGCGGGAAGCCGGCCTCGAGCGCGAGCTGGCCGATGCGGATCGCGGTGAGCGGCGTCAGCTCGGCCGGCTTGAGCACGACCGTGTTGCCGGCGGCCAGCGCGGGCGCGCACTTCCAGCCGACCATGATCATCGGGAAGTTCCACGGGATGATCGCGCCGACCACGCCCACCGGCTCGCGCAGCGTGTACGTGAAGAACGACGGGTTCACCGGCAATGTCTCGCCCGACAGCTTCGTGACCCATCCCGAGAAGTAATGGAAGCAGTTCGCGACCATGGGCACGTCGATCTGCCGCGATTCGAAGATCGGCTTGCCGTTGTCGAGCGTCTCGAGCCGCGCGAGTTCGTCGGCGTGCGCGAGCACGAGATCGCCGAGCTTCCACAGCAGGCGCTGGCGTTCGGCCGGACGCATCTTCGGCCACGGCCCGCTGTCGAACGCGGCGCGCGCCGCGCGCACGGCGCGATCGACGTCCTCGGGCCCGGCTTCGGCCACGACGGTGATCGCTTCCTCCGTCGCCGGGTTCGACGTCGTGAACGTGCGGCCCGACGCGGCATCCACGGCCTCGCCGTTGATGATGAGCTTGCCCGGCGCGACCGGGGCGAGGGTGTCGGTCATGACGGATCTCCCAATGTTCAGGTCTGCGACGTGGCGCGCCAGCGCTTGATCGCTTCGGCGTGGTGTCGGTCGTGGTTCGGCAGCCGCAGCATCATCCAGCCGAACGGATGGGACTCGTCCCAGATCGCGGACGGCTCGTCGGGCAGCAGCTCGATGCTCTCGAGAAGCTCCTGCCGCGTGGACTGAAGCAGTCGCAGCACGTCGTCCCAGGGCAAGTGCTCGAGTTCGGCCAGGTCGCGCGCGTTGATCGCGCTCTGCTCGTCCTCGGAGATCGTGCGCCACGACGGCTCGATGCCACGCAGCGTCGCCTCCATCTCGCGGATGCGGATGCGGTCGCGGGTGATCAGGTGGAGCAGGGTGCGGCGCGTGTTCCACTTGCCGGCGGCGAACGGTTGTTCGGCCGAGCCCGCGGTCATACCTTGCACCGCCGCGAGCACGGCGGTGCGCGCGCGCATCAGGTCGAACAGCAGGCGCTGCTTGGGCGAAGCGCCCGCAGTCTGCTGGAACGCGGGCGGTGCGGGCGCGCGGCGTCGCGGTTTCGCCGGCCGGCGCACGAGCCGCAGCTTCGCGGACGATGAGGCGGAACGTTTGCGCGGCGCACGCCGGACCGAGCGCTTCGCGGCGGCCGGGCGCCCGGTGGCCCGCTTCGGCGTGGCGCGACGCTTCGGTGCGGCGCGGCGCTTCGCCGTGCGGCGCGCCGTGGTGCGCTTCTTCGCGGCGGAGCGCTTGCGCGCGCCCTTCGCCGTCGCCCCGCGCTTCACCGCCGTCCGACGCTTCGGCGCCACCCGGCGCTTGGCCGTGGCGCGGCGCTTCGGCGCGGCGCGCTTCGCGCGGCGCGGCTTCTTGCGCTTCGTCACGCTCATGAGCCCTCGTACTCGTAGACGCCGCGGCCCGACTTGCGCCCGAGGCGCCCGGCGGCGACGTATTGCTCCATCAACGGGCACGGCCGGAACTTCTCGCCCAGCGTGCGGTGCAGGAAACGCAGGATCGAGAGCCGCGTGTCGAGGCCGACCAGGTCCACCAGCTCGAACGGGCCCATCGGATGATTGAGGCCGAGCTTCAGCGCCTTGTCGATGTCGCGCGCGCTGGCCACGCCCTCCTGCAGCATGTAGAACGCCTCGTTGCCGATCATGGCGTTGATGCGCGTCGTCACGAAGCCCGGGGACTCGCGCACCACGACGCACTCCTTGCCCATCGCCACGCCGGCCGCGCACGCGGCGTCGAGGGTGGCGTCGGACGTCTGCAGCGCGCGCACGACCTCCAGCAGCTTCATGCGATGGACCGGATTGAAGAAGTGCATGCCGACGACCTGCGCGGGGCGCGACGTCACGGCCGCCATCTCCGTCACCGAGAGCGACGACGTGTTGCTCGCAAGCACGGCGTGCCTGGGCGCGTGCCGATCGAGCGCGGCGAACAACTCGAGCTTCAGCTCGATCTTCTCGGGCACGGCCTCGATCACGAGGTCGGCGTCGCGTACCGAATCTTCGAGCGAGCGCACCGCGCGCAGGCGCTTGTGCGCCGCGATGGCATCGGGGCCAAGGACCTTGCCGGTGGCCACGCCTTTCTCCAGCGTGGCGCTGACGTCGGCCAGAGCCTTCTCGAGCGCCTCGCCGCTCGCGTCCTCGAGCACGGTGTCGAATCCGCCGAGCGCCGAGGCGTAGGCGATGCCGCGCCCCATGATGCCGGCGCCGATCACGGCGACCCTGCGCATGGTCACGCGCGCGTGCCCTGTCTCCCGGCCATGCGCCACGCCGCCGGCAGCGCGAGCGCGGCGAGCGTCGCCTTGATCGCGTCGCCGGGCACGAACGGCCACAGCCCCTGCGCGAGCAGCGCGCCGGGGGTCGTGAAGCGCGCCAGCCCGACGAGCCCGAGCGCGAAGATCACGGCGCTGCCGAGCAGCATCGCGGCGACCGTCGTCGCGAAGCGCCGATCCCAGCCGCGCGCCGCGAGCAGTCCGGTGAGCGCGGCCGCGAACGGGAACGCGACGAGGTAGCCCGCGGTCGGTCCGGCGAACACGTGCGCGCCGGCGGCGCCGCCCGCGAACACCGGCAGTCCGCTCGCGCCCTCCAGCAGGTACAGCACCTGCGCGACGAACGCGCGGCGGGCTCCGAGCGTCGCGCCGACGAGCAGCACGGCGAACGTCTGCCCGGTGATCTCGACCGGCGTCCACGGCAGACGGATGGCGAGCTGTGCGGCGAGCGCGGTGAGCAGGCTGGCGCCGACGACGAGCGCCACATTCGTGAACGCGCCGGCGCGCGGCAGGGCCGCGTCGGCGAGGGTGAGCGTGCGGACGCTGGACATGACGACCTCGCGAAGAGCGGGACGGGCCACGGCGGCGAAGGCGCGCGGCAACCAGGGTGCGTGCTGTGATGAATCGCGGCCAAGCTAGCACGCGATCTGGGGACCGGCAACCGCGCCCGGCCCGGCGCTTCGCGGGTCAGAAAACGCGCGTCCGCGGCGGCCCCCTGGCGCCTCACGCCTGATGGGCGTCGCGCTTCTGCGTGTACATCAGCGCGTCGCCCTCGGCGAGCAGCGCCTCGATCGAGGGGTGGCGATGCGGCGCGTAGCGCACGCGCCCGAGGCTCAACGACAGCGTGTAGCGCCGGCCCCACGCCGAGCGCTCGGCGGCGAGGCGCCGCGACAGTCGGGCGGTGAGCCGCTCCCCCGTGTCCGGCGACGATTCGACGGCCAGCACCACGAACTCGTCGCCGCCCAGTCGCGCGATGACGTCCGAGCGGCGGAACGTCTGCTTGAGGATGCGCGCCGCATCGCGCAACGCGGCGTCGCCTTCGGCGTGGCCGAACGTGTCGTTGATCCACTTGAGCTGATCGACGTCGGCGAAGATCAGGCTGATCGGCGTGCCCGAGCGGTCCGCGACGTCGATCTGCTGGCGCGCCAGCATGAGGAACCCGCGCCGGTTGTACAGCCCGGTCAGTTCGTCGGCGAGCGACAGCGCCATGAGCGTCCGATGCAGCTGATCGTTCTCCTCGCGGCGCCGCTCGAGCGTCTCGGTCATGGCGTCGAACGCGCGCGACAGCTCGCTGAGTTCGCCGCGCCCGTACGGCAGATTGGTGCGGGCCGCGAGGTCGCCCGTGGTCACCCGGCGCGTGGCCGCGACCAGCGCGTCGACGCGGCGCAGCACGACGCGCCGCGCGCCGCGCCATGCCACCCACAGCGTGACGCCGCCGAGCATGAGCAGGAACACGAGGCCTTCCAGGAACAGGCGCTGCGCGCGGCCCAGCACTTCGCCGCGCGCGAGGCCGACGCCGACGTACAGCGGCTCGTCCGCCGGGTCGCCGAGCGGCGCGAACCCGCCGATGCGATCGCTGCCGTCGAGCGACGTGAAGCGCATCCACCCGCTGCCGTGCCGGCGCATCTCCAGCACGCGCTCGCCCGGCAAGTGCCGGCCGATCCACTTGCCTGGGTCCGGGTAGCGCGCGAGCACGAGCCCGTGTGAATCGTTGAGCAGCACGGACGCGCTCGGCGGCAGCGACAGGTCGCGACCGACGTCACGCAACCAGTCGAGACCGATCGCCGCGAACACGACGCCGATCGCATGGCCTCGCGCGTCGCGCACCGGCAGCGCGGCCACGAGATCCATCGGCCGCGGCGGGCCCGCGCGCGCCGTGCCGCCCGTCGCCAGACCGTCACCTTCGAGCGCGCGACGGAACCATGGCGCGTCGTGGACCTGCGCCGGAGTCTGCGTGCCCGAGGCCGCGAACACGCGGCCGCTGGTGTCCGCCGCCGCGATGACGACGAGCGCCTCGTGCGAGGCCGCGATGTTCGCGAAGCGCACGCGGCACGCCGCGGCGTCGCGCGCGCGCACTTCGGGCAGGTCGACGAGACCTTCCAGCAGGAGGCGCGCGCCCTCGAGGCGCTGCTGCTCGTGCGCGGCGATGAGGCGCGCCAGGCGCAAAGCCTCCTCGCCCGCGTCGCGCTCCGCGCGCCGGCGCTGCTCGAGCGCGGTGAACGCCATGAGCAGAATCGGCGGGAGCACGGCGACGACAATCAATGCCAGTAGTCGCGAGCGCAGACTCGAGGGGACGATGCGCACGACTCGAAACCTCCCCATCTATGAAGGAACCTGTTCCGTCCGTCGCCGCCTGCCGTCGCGACGCGGGGAGCGGGTCGTCGCGCGGCGCAGATCCGCCGCGGCGGTCCGACGCATTGGTTTGGATTGAGTGCCGAGTGGCCGCGATGCGCGGATTCTCCGCGCCGCGCGCGGATTGTGGCCGCGAGCACGTCGCGCTGCGCGACTCCACCCAATCGCGCGGCGCCCGTTGCAGGACGCGATGCGCCGCGCGCGTGTCGCGGCGCCGCGATGGGCCACGCCGACCGCGTCGTCAAGGCGTCCCAAAGTCGCCGGACGCGAACGCGCGGCGGCCGCGCCGCGCGAGCCGCCGCCTCCGAGGCCGTCGCACGCGCGCCCGCGTGGCTCGCCGGGCCGGCTTCCGAGGCTGTGCTAGCATGCGCGCGCGTTTCCACGCTGTTCGCCCAACGTTCGAGGCCGCTCCTCTCCGATGTCCGAGTCGATTCGCATCGCCAATGCCGGCGGCTACTGGGGCGACGACCTGGCGCAGTTCCGCCGCCAGGTCGAGCTGGGTCCGGTGGACTACGTGACGCTCGATTTCCTCGCCGAGATCACGATGTCCATCATGCAGAAGCAGCGCGCCCGCGATCCGCGCGCCGGCTACGCGCGCGACTTCATCGCCCAGGTCGAGGAGACGCTGCCGCTGCTCGTCACGCGCGGCACGCGCGCGATCAGCAACGCGGGCGGCGTGAACCCGCTGGCGTGCCGCGGCGCGTTGCTCGAGATGGCGCAGAAGAACGGTGCGGCGCTCGAAGTCGCCGCCGTCGTCGGCGACGACCTGATGGAAAGGCTCGGCGAGCTGAACGCGGCGGGCGTGTCGCTCGACGACATGGACTCGGGCGCGCCGTTCGCGGAGGTGCGCGAGCGTATCTCGTCGGCGAACGCGTATTACGGCGCGTGGCCCGTCGTCGAAGCCTTGAAGAGCGGCGCGCAGATCGTCGTGACCGGGCGCTGCACCGACACCGGCATCACGCTCGCGCCCATGATCCACGCGTTCGGCTGGAAGCCCGACGACTGGGACCGCCTCGCGTCCGGCATCGTGGCCGGGCACATCGTCGAGTGCGGCGCGCAGAGCACGGGCGGCAACTTCACGGACTGGCGCCGCGTGCCGCGCTTCGCCGAGATCGGCTACCCGCTGATCGACGTGTCGCCCGACGGCTCGTTCGTCGTCACGAAGCACGCCGGCACCGGCGGCGCGGTCACGGTGCGCACGGTGAAGGAACAGCTCGTGTACGAAATGGGCGATCCGCGCGGCTACATCACGCCCGACGTCGTCGCCGACTTCGCGAGCATCCGCCTGGAGCAGATCGGGCGAGATCGCGTGCGCGTGTGGGACGTGAAGGGCCGGCCGGCGCCCGCGTCGCTCAAAGTCAGCGCGTCGTACTTCGACGGCTGGAAAGCCAGCGGCACGCTCATCATCTCGGCGCCCGACGCGAAGGCCAAGGCGCACGCGTTCGCGGATCTGTTCTGGAAGCGCCTCGACGTGTCGTTCGCCGCGACGCACACGGAACTCGTCGGTCACTCCGCGTGCTGGGGACCGCTCGCGCCCGCCGGCGAGCCGAACGAAGTGCTGCTGCGCCTCTCGGTGCGCGATCCCGATCGCGCGAAGATCGAGCGCTTCTCGAAGCTCGTGCCCGCTGTGATCCTGTCCGGCCCGCCCGGCGTCGCCGTGACCGGCGGCCGCCCGCAGGCCCAGGAAGTCGTCGCGTACTGGCCCGCGCTCGTGCCGCGCGACAAGGTGAAGGCGCGGCTCGTGACGCGCGAAGGCGAACGCACGCTCGACTGGCCGACGCCGCTCGTGCCCATGACCCCGGCCGCGACGCTCGCGCGTGTCGCCGTGCCGCCGGCGCGCGGCTCGGCGAAGGCCGTGACCGTGCCACTGTCGGCGCTCGCCCACGCGCGCAGCGGCGACAAGGGCGACACCGCGAACATCGGCGTGATCGCCCGCGCGCCCGAGATCTGGCCGTGGCTGAAGCGCACGCTGAGCGCCGCGGTCGTGAAGCGCCGCTTCAAGGGCATCTGTCTCGGTCGCGTCGAGCGCCACGAGGTGCCGAACCTGTACGCGCTGAACTTCCTGCTGCACGAATCGCTCGGCGGCGGCGGCACCGTTTCGCTGCGTCTCGACGCGCAGGGCAAGACGCTGTCGCACGCGCTGCTCGCCATGGAAGTGCGCGCGCCGAAGGCGCTGCTCGACGCCGCCGCGCGCGGCGACGCGGCGGACGGGCACGTGGTGAAGGCGGCGGCGAGTGGGACGAAGGTGGGCACTCGGGCCAAGAGCAAGCCGCGACGCGCGACGCCGAAGCGCGGCGCGACATCGAAGCGCACCGCCCGCACGCGCCGCCGGCGCTGATCGCCATCGTGCCGCGCACCCCGACCGCCGACGAGATCATCGCCGCGCTGAACCTGTCGCCGCTCCCACTCGAGGGCGGCTACTTCCGCGAGACGTGGCGCTCCGAAGTGTCGGTGCCGGTCGGCGGCCGCGAGCCCGCGTCACGCTCCGCGGGCACCGCCATCTACTATCTGCTGACGCCCGACACGTTCTCCGCGCTGCACCGCCTGCCCGACGAAGAGATCTTCCACTTCTATCTCGGCGACCCCGTCGAGATGCTCGTGCTCGAACCCAGCGGCCGCGCGCGTGTGGTGACGCTCGGCCCCGATCTCATCGGCGGCCAGCATCCGCAGTTCGTGGTGCCGCGCGGCGCGTGGCAGGGCACGAAGCTCACGTCGGGCGGGAAGGTCGCGCTGCTCGGCGCCACGATCGCGCCCGGGTTCGAGTTCCGCGACCTCGAGCTGGGCGCACGCGACGCGCTCACGCAGACGTGGCCCGATTACGCGGAGAGGATCGCGGCGCTGACGCGGTAGAGGGCGGCGAGGAATCCGGTTCGAATCCTCATTGGAACCGGCTCAATCGGCCAGGCCATCGCACGACGGGTCAGCGCAGGCAAGCAGCAGGGTGATGGAACGGGCACGACTACACGCGAGCAAGGCGGTTCACTGGGCCACGCTCATCCTTTCATTCCGCGCAACGCATCGAGTATCGCTTTGGGCTCTAGTCGCTTCATGTAGTCCGGATCCACGTGCGCGAGTCGCACGACACCCTCGCGGTCCAGGACGAAGGTTCCGGGCATCGGAAGCTCCCAAGAGTCGTCGCCGTTGAACTTCGGAAGGGCGCTCCCGAGGGCCTCCTGCACTTCGCGCAGCGGCTCGCTGAGAGAGAAGACGAGGCCGTACTGGCGCGCCACGTGGTTGCCGGCGTCGGTGAGGACGGGGAATGTCAGTTGCTTCGCCGCGATATCGGCCAACGCGAAGTCCGGTGTCTGCGGCGAGATGGCGACGAGCTCGGCACCGAACCCATGGATCTCGGCGAGCGCGTTCTGGTAACTCCGCAGTTGCAGGTCGCAGAAGGGACACCAGCTCCCGCGGTAGAACGTCGTGACCACGGGACCCCGTGCCAGCAAGGATCCGAGGGACGTTCGACCTCCGCGGGCATCCGGCAGTGTGAATGCGGGCGCTCGATTGCCGGCAGACATTGCACGAGAAGCGATGCCGGATTCGGTCAGCTTCCGGAGCTCGGCTCCGATGGTGGCGATCAGCTCGGGTGGCGCCTGGCGGGCCAGGCCAGCGACCAGTTCGGCGATGCGGTCGCGCAGGGAAGTGTCAGTCATGGGCTGGTTCATCAATCTCTCTCGGTGGGAGTCGGTGGGCCGGACGCGACGCAGTCGGTCCGCTGGGTGGTAGAACTGTCGGCATTCTTAGTCCGACGCACGGGAAAACCAATGGCTGCAATAGCCATTTTTTTGTCCAGACGTCCCGTTTCGTTTGTGTGAGGGGGTACCATGTCGTAGCGTCTCGGCCATGGATGCATTGGCGGAAGTGCTGCAGTTAAGTCGGATCACGGGATGCGTTCTCGCCAGAGTGCGGGCCCAGGAGCCGTGGGGCATCCAACTTGCCCCGGTGCGTGGTGCCGCGGTTCACGCAATCACGGCGGGGACGTGCTGGCTTCGCATCGCCGGGGATGCCCCGCGCCGACTGATGCCGGGCGACGTGGTCCTGCTCCCTTCGGGCTCGCCGCACGCTCTGATCAGTGCCGCGGACGGTCCGACGCGGACGTTTGACCAGGTAACCAAGGAGCAGCTCCTCACCCCCGATGGAGACCTGGTGGTCTCGGGGCCCGGCGCCGCGACGTGCTTCCTTTGTGCAACGTACAGCTACGACCACGAGGTGACGCAGCCCCTGCTTTCGCTCCTTCCGCCGGTCCTCCACATCGCGGCGAGTGACAGGGAGGGAGATTCGCCTGTGCAGTCGACGCTGCGCCTCCTGAGTGCAGAGTTGGGGCGACGAGGCGTGGGCACGCGAACGGTCGTGGACCGTCTGATCGATGTTCTGTTCGTTCACGTGGTTCGCCAGTGGCTGGATCGAGGCGAGTCCGACGCGACCGCTTCGTGGATCCGGGGACTGCGCGACCCTGCCATCGCCAAGGTTCTCGCGGTCTTGCACGGCCGGCCCGCCGAACCGTGGACGCTCGAGTCGATCGCACAAGAGGCTCACCTCTCCCGGTCGACCTTGGCTCGCCGATTCAGTGATCGGGTCGGCGAACCTCCCCTCGCGTACCTGACGCGCTGGCGGATGGACCTTGCAGCGCGCCTGCTGCGCGAGACCGACGAGGCCGTGGGAGAAGTCGGGCGGCGGGTGGGGTACGAGTCGGAGTTCGCATTCTCTCGAGCGTTCGCCCGCGTCCGAGGAGTCGCGCCGGGTCGGTATCGCAGAAGTCACCGTGCGAGCACCCAACGCGCGTCCTGACGCGATGCGCGGGATGGGATTGCTCGACCTCGGCCTTGTGCTGCTCGCTATCTCGCAAGGGACGAGTTGCGACGGGGCAGAGTGCGTACCGCCAGACTACTCGGATCAGATCTTCGGCGGATTCACGGCGGCTCCGATTCCCATCGGAGTCCCGAGAAGTAACTAGAGTGTTCTGGCCACGCGGAACCCCAAGGTGGTGTTCCGAAGGGACGTGAGGCCGGCGATGCGGCGGTTAGATGAGCGGGCGCCGCTGAGACTCATGTCCCAGGAACCGCCACGTATTACACGCCGACGACAGTCTCCGGTCAGCCACGCCGCGCCATCAGCAGGCGCGCCGCTATAAGTGGCGTTCGAGCAATCTTCGGTCCAATTCATGACGTCGCCAAGCATATCGTAGAGGCCGTATTGGTTCGGCGGAAAACTTCCAACCGGCGACGTGAATGCATACCCGTCACGGCATGGTAGATTCCCCGCGCTATCGGCAGGATGCTGCTCAAAGTAATCCAGATCACCAATATTGGTGTAGCGGCAGAGCTCCGCCGGACTATCGCTAAAGTAACGCGCCGTCGTCGTTCCCGCGCGCGCCGCGTACTCCCACTCAGCCTCCGTTGGTAAGCGGTAGACATGCCCTGTCTTGGCGCTCAGCCAAGACACATAGGCCTGTGCATCGTCCCAACTCACACAGACGACGGGGTCTCTTCCGGTCTGCGGAAAGCCTGGAGAATGCCAATTGCCGCTCGTAACAATGAAGCCGGACCCGGACGCATTAACCGTAACGCAGCTATCGGGGTCCGGCCGATTTGTCTCAGCCACAAATTGAGCGTACTCATCTCGCGTCACGTCAAATTTGCCAATTGCAAACTTGTGTCGGATCGTGACCAGATGCTGCGGTACCGAGTGTCCGCGACGTTCATTAGGCCAATTTTCGCGCTCTTCTTCCCCCGCCGGTGTCCCCATAGTGAACCTGCCCTGCTTCACCACCACCATTTCGGGGCAACCATTCGAACCGTCACGGAACGACCTTCCGGGGGCAGGCGTTCGCGCCCGCTTTGCTCGCGGAAATCCGAGGGCCGAAGCAGTGGCCGACTCGGCCTGCACCATGATGCCCGCAGCTCGCCAGCCGCCGGCTTCGCCGGCATCCGGCGCCTGGGCCATCGCACTTGCGGCGAACGCGCCCGCCAGAATCGTCGCTGGAAATAGTGTCCGTAGCATTGGTTCTCCCTCGCCAATAGCGGGCTACCTGTGGGTAGCGTTAACCCGTACAAGATCTGCTCGCGGCGTGAAGTGACCATCATCGAGCCAAACGCCGCCCCGATCAGCGAGTTCTCGTCGAGGGCAGCGCCAAGGATGTGCGCGCCCGCCACCCAAGAACTAGTTCTAGCGGCGAACCGACCAATTTCCAGAGTGCATTATTCTCACGATCATATTGCCGTGCCCGCACGATTGTCGCCTTCCGGCGTCTACTTTCGTCGATCCCGTCGTCTGGCCCCTCGCGCGGCAACGACCTTGTTCGGGAGCGCTCCCGACGCGTAGCATTCCCTATCGACGATCGAGGTCCAGACGGACCTCAGGCACGGAGACCGCTCCGAGCGTCGAAAGGAGCTTTGTATGAGTCGTCTGAGAAGCATGCTCGTGATCCTCCCGCTCGCCCTGGTCACGCTCACGGGAGCCGCGCCTTGGCGCAGCCTGCCCTCGTGCGTAATCGGTCGCTTCGCGGACATCACGGCCACGGATGCGCAAGGGTCGATCGTTGGCGCGACGGACCCGAGCGATTGGGGATGTCTCGGGACGCAGTCGAGCGCGCCGGCCGACGTATCGCCCGGGCCGCCCACGCATTTCTGTTTCGAGCCGGCGTGCCCGAATCCTTCGAGTGGCGAGGTCAGGCTGAGTTTCACCGTGCCCCGGGCGTCGCTGGCCAGTATCACACTGTATGGTCAGAAACATGGACCTCACAGCGCCTTCGTCGTCCGCACGCTTGCCGATCAGACCTTCGCCGTCGGCCAATTCAGTCTGCTTTGGGACGGGAACGACGACGCGGGAGCACGCGTCCCACCCGGTCTCTATCGGGCGGTGATGACCACGCCCGACGGCACGATCTGCGGGGACATCGAGATCCGCTGAGCGCGGCGCAGCGCCGCCCACCTCACTGCAGTCATCGAGACCCGGCGCCCTCGTGTTACTGCTGTCGTTCATGCACGAGGAGCTGGGCGCGGTCGATCAGCGCGATCCGCCGGTGACGGTAGTCGAACACGACGCGGAATGGCTTCAGGCACTCCTGTCCCAGGTTTCCGAGCGTGTAGGGGTCGTCGAAGGCGCCACGCGATTCGAGCGGAAATAGCGCGGTCAGCTGCTCGAAACGATGGCCGCCGACGATTACATCCGCAACAGGACCGATCGCAATATCCATCTCCCCGCCGGGCACGGTCGCGTGCTCGTTCTGCACCGTGCGTGCCTCGAGCAGGTGGAAGCGCTCGATCGTCGGCCTGTTCAGGGTGATGGCCACTTGCGGCGCACCGGTGTCCAGCCGGAACCAGCCCGCGTGGCCTTCGAAGCTTCCCTTCACGTAGGGGTGGGCGCCCACGATTGCGACTTCCTGCCACGAAGCGCCGAGCAGTTCGAACGTGGCCGGATCGAACAGGGCGATACGCGAGCGCTCGAGCTCCAGCTCGACGACCGCACGCGCGAGCACGTCATAGCCGATGATGCCCGTGATCTCGACCTGCGCGTGCCGCGAGAGCAACCCGAAATCCATTTCCGTGAACGCGGGCTGCTCGATCGTGAGCGGGCCCAGAGCGAGGCTCCCCGCCGTTCGGACTCCCGCCGCGGTCTGGCCGGCCGCCAGCCCGAGCCAGCTGGCACCGGCGCGCGCCAGTCCGAGCCCGTCAGCCAGCTGCGGCGCGATCGTGTTCGCGCCGGCGCCGGTGTCGAACAGGAACGTGCCCGCGTCGCGGCCGTCGATCCGAGGATGGACGAGCAGGAAGCCGTTCGGAGCACGATCGACGCGCAACTCGGCCGGGATCGAGTGATCAAAATACGTGTGCTCGCCGCCCGCCGGGCATTGATAGCCGCTCGTCGGCAAGGGCGGCTCGAGCGCCACGCGCTCGACCACGAACGTTTCGGCCGGTCCGCCCGGTCCTTTGCGGACGAGGGTGCGTGGGTAGCGAATCCCGCCAGACGTCACGTGATCCCCGAGCGTCCAATGCTCGCGACGGAACCCCTGCCCCAGATCGAACTCCCGAAGATCCCCGGTTTCGGAGTCGATCTGGAGTCGTGCGGCGCGATGACCGAGCGCGAGGACGAGATGCGGCGCTCCTCCGGCAGTATCGGGAGTATCAGTGACGGTGAGGTCGTGCGGCGGATCGATCCACTGTCCCGAGAGCGCCGCGCTCAGGAGTCGCGCGCTGTGGTCCTCGCCCAGCTCGAGCACGCGCGAGCGTCCCGCGACGTCGTGGAGCCACACGTTGACGCCATCACATCCAAAGCACCGTCCGAGGACGCCGGTGGACTCGCGCAGGAAGCGACCGCGCTCACCAAAGCGCCAGGCGAAGGTGCCGCGCGCGCTGGAGCCCTCGATGCGGCCGAGAACGACGAGATCGTGTTGCGCCAGCGACAGTGGCACGCCGGTGGCGCGGTGCGCGTGCGTGATGGTCGTGCTCATTGCGCGAGTCTCTCTTTGGTGTCCGTCGTGGGCGGTCGGGCGGACCCTTCGGAGTCCGCGACGGAATCGCCCGCCGCGCGGTCGACGCCGTCGCCTGCGGCGTCCGTCGCGAGCGCGCGGTAGCCGAGATCGCCCGAAACGAGGTCGGTGATCGCATGGCAGAGCATGGCCGGAAGCAGCGAGCCGGCGGCCATCGCGATGACGTAGAAATAGATTCCAACGAACGCCGAGCGTGGCACCTGCTTGACGCCGAGATAGACGTGCATGACGCCGAAGAGCGCGGAGCTGATCAGGAATCCGCCCACCGGCCCGGTCCACATCGTCGCGTACCAGAGCAGAAAGCCGCGGAACAGCAACTCTTCGCAGATGCCGGCGGTGATCGAGAGCGCCGCGAAGCCGCTCCGTTCGCCGCGCGTGCGGGGCAGCACTGGCCGGGCGCTGCCGAGCGCATTCACGAGCCGGGCGAGAACCCCGGGGCGCGCGAGCACGTTGCGCCGCTGCCAGAACGTCAGCCAGACGTACGCGGCGGCCAGCCCCCAGCCGAGGGCGAGGCGCCAGGGCGCGCTCGCGCCGAGCAGCAGTCCGCCCCAGGGCCGGCGTTCTGCCATCCACAGCGCGATGACGCAGACGGCGAGGGCCCACAAGGGACCGATCTCGACCGGGTAATAGCTGAGCCGCGCGCCCGGGGTGCCGGCCGCGTCGGCGCGGATCAAGCGCGGGAACCGCCAGCACCACAAGAGGACCACGCCCGCCAGCGCGAGCACCAGCAGATGATCCCAGATCACGAACGACGTTGGCATGGCGTCCCTCCTCCCGGAACCGTGTTGCGAACGATTGTTCAATAGTTGCCGACTATTCGTCGATTGTCAACTGGTTACTCACGGCATAGGATGCGCGGCGGACGATTCGGGGAGGATCCTCATGACGAAACGCAGCACGCGGCGGGCGACTACCCTCACGCAGGTACGTGCGCTGGCGCACCCGTTACGCCTACGCTTGATCGAGCTTTTTGCCTCGGGCCCGCTCACGGCCAAGCAGGCGGCTCAGAAGCTGGGCCAGCCCCCGACCCGCCTTTACCACCACGTCGCGACGCTCGAGCGCGCCGGCCTGCTGCGGCTCGCCCGGACGCGCGCGGTGCGCGGGGCGACCGAGAAGTACTTCGTGCTGGCCCGGGAGCCCCTTCGTTCTCTGGGACGCGACGGGACGGACGCCATGCGGCAGGCCACGAGTCGGGACCGAGCGGCGATCAGCGTCACGCTGTTCGACCGGGCGCGGGGCGAGCTGATGAGGGCGCTCTCCACCGGGGCTCTCGACAAGAAGCGCCCGCTGATGGCGGTCCGCGCCCTGGCCCGCACCACGCCGAGCGGCGCCCGACGCCTGCATCGCGATCTGGCGGCGGTGATCCAGCGTCTTCAGCGCGGGAAGAAGAAGGGCGCGCCGGGCCATTCGGAGGGCGCGGGCGAGCCCGAAAGCGGGTCTGCGCGTTCGCGCGGGAAGCGCCAGCGCTATTCGCTGACGATCGCCCTGATCCCGATCGAGGACGAGACCACTCCGTAGCGACCCGCCGCCGTCGACGCCGAAATTGTGTGACCGAGGCCGATCCGGTGCATCTATCGCCCAGTCGGTCGCGCAAGCACCCACTGGTGGGCCCCTATCTGGAACGCATCGCAGCAGTCGTCATCGGAGCCGGGCAGGCCGGCCTGTCGGCGAGCCATGAGCTGACCGGACGCGGCGTCGAGCACGTCGTGCTCGAACGCGGCGTGCTCGGCGACACCTGGCGCACGCGGCGCTGGCGCTCGTTTCACATCGTGAGTCCGAACTCGCTGAACCTGCTTCCGGGTTACGAGTACGACGGGCCCGAACCGGACGCGTTCCTCGACACCGACGGGCTCCTCGCCTACCTCGAAAGCTACGCCGCCTCGTTCGCCGCGCCGATCCGCGGCGAGGCACCCGTCGGCGAAGTGTGTCCGGCGGAGGGCGGCGGTTTCCTCGTGCGCACGCCTCACTCCGAGATCCATGCCCGTCACGTGATCGTGGCCACGGGCGCGTTCGGCAACGCGCACACGCCAGTGCTCGCCGCGAATCTGCCGGCGTCGATCCAGTCGCTTCACACCGACGACTACTGGGCGCCGGAGGATCTGCCGCCCGGCGGCGTGCTGGTGATCGGCTCGGGACAGTCGGGACTCCAGATCGCGACCGAGCTCGCGAACGCCGGGCGTGAGGTGACCGTGGCGATCGGCAAGCACGGCTGGGTGCCGCGGCGCGTCTACGGCCTCGACCAGATGAGGTGGCGCTGGGACATCGGCGACTACCACACGATCGTCGCCGATCCGGATCAGCCGAAAGCCGACTACCCCTTCACGTACCTCGCGCGCTGGGGCGACAGCGACTTCAATGTGCGCACCGCGTGGCAGTCGGGCGCGCGTCTCGCCGGACACGTCGTCGGCGTGGACGGCACGCGCGTCACGTTCGCGAACGATCTCGAAGCGCTGCTGCGGGCGGGCGACCACGAGGCGCGCACGTTCGTCACGCGCATCCGCGACATCGCGCGCGCTCGCGGCGAGAACGCGCCCGAGCCGGAGTTCGAGAGCCACTGGCGCGACGGCGAAATTCCCGAGGCACCCGGCACACTCGATCTCGCGTCCGCGGGCATCCGCACCGTGATCTGGTCGACGGGGTACCGCCAGGACTTCTCGTGGATCCGCGTGCCCGGCGCGCTGGCGGCGAGCGGCGCGCCGTATCAGCGTCAGGGCGTGTCCCCGGCGCCCGGCATCTACTTCGTCGGATTGCACCGCATGTGGGAGGCCGGCAGCGGCACGCTGCTCGGCTGCGGCTGGGCGGCGACGAACGTTGCGGAGCACGTCGCCGCGCGCGTGCGCGCGAGCGGATGAGTGGCGGGCTCGTCGGCGCGCAGCCGAACTCTACGGCGGACCCAGCCCGCGGCGGGATGAATCCGTGCGCGTCGTGGCGTGGCGCCGCTCAAACGTAGCTGAGCCACGCGCTACGGCCGCGCCGCTTGATGCCAGCGAACCACGCGCAGAGCGGATACATCGCGAGCACGACGCCCAACCAGACGAGATAGATACGCCCGAGCGACACGCCGAAGCCTGGCGGTGGAGCGTCCGGGTCGACATGGAATGCGGCGGGTCCGAAGCGCGACACGAAGGTGAGGCCCGCGGCAAGATGGATCGCGTAGAGATGCACGACGTAGTAGAAGAGCGGAACCCGCCCGAAGACGATGAAGAAGTTCCGCTGGCCGACGCGGACTCGATCGAGCGCCGCCAGAGCCAGCATGGCGGGGCCAAGCGTCATCAGCAGGTAGAGCAGCGACGGCGGATACTTGTGGCAGTTCACGAATGAAAATGCGGTCGTCAATGCGCTCGTCCCGCGCGACCACGGCAGCGGATCGCCATAGAGATTGGTGCCGCGGAGTAAGACGAACGCAGCCAGCATTCCTGCGCCTAGCAAGGCGAGGTGTCGGCGTCGCTTGGCAGGTTCCTGCGTGAGCAAGGCTCCCGCCGCATACCCAAGCGGCATGACGCCGATCCAGGGCACGAGCGGATAGCCGACGAACCAGCTCCCTCCCCAGGGGAGCCGGATGAGGCCCGGCTCATGGAGGATCATCCACACCCAACCCGCGGAACCGAGAGAGCTGGCGTGAATGCCATCGAGCGCGTTGTGTCCGGCGACGAGCACGAGTCCGAAGATCAGCGCGAAACGGAGCGGCACGCGCACGAGCGCCGCGAGCACGATCATCGACCAGCCGATCGCCCAGATCACGTCCGTGACGAACGGGTTGCCGACGCGGAAGAACCAGCTGCACGACACGAGCGAGACGTCCAGCAGGGCCAGCCAGGCTCCGCGTGTGAGCAGGAACCGGGCGAGTTCAGGCTTGGTCTTTCCACGGCCCAGCGACAGCCACGCGCCGGTCCCGGCCAGAAAGACGAACACGGGCGCGCAGAAGTGCGTGATCCAGCGCGTCGCGAAGAGCGGGGCGCCGGCGGTCGCGAAGGCGGGGTCCCAGCCGCTCGTGCCGAAGAAATCACGAACATGGTCGAGGGCCATCACGACCATGACGATCCCACGCAGGAGATCGACCGAATTCAGGCGCGAGCCGCGCGACGCCTGCGCTGCCTCTGGTTTCATCACGCAAGCGTGCGGGAAACGCTTCGGGGCCGCAAGCGCGGCGCCCCTCCCGGAGACTCGCCCAACGCCTGGAAAATTCCCGCCGCACACAAAGTGCCGGGACCGGGAATAACCGCGTTCCCTCCTCGGTCTGAGCGGGTGAAGCGAAGCGTCTCGGCCGTGGCCTCGAGTCACCGCCCGAACGCGACGCCGCGGCGCGCCGGTGTTGTGGCGCGGCCGATGGGTCTTCCCTTCACCCCTGTCTCGAGGTTCGTCGTGGGATCGAGTCGTAGTATCAAGGCGGCTGAAGTGGTCGAGCGCGACGCGCGCGCCTACCCCGTGCCGCTCGTGCGCGCCCGCGCCGCGGCGCCCGTCGCGAAGCGTCGCTCGCGCCTGGAAAGCCGGGCCTGGGCCGCGTTCGTCCTCTTGCTGTATCCGCTGCTGATCCTCGCGCCGCTCGCGATCTTCGCGGCCCTCAATCCCGTGTCGGATCACTCGCGCGTGGAAATGGTGGGCATCGGCTGCGCGGTCGTGGGCTTCATGATCCTGGCGCTCCAGTTCGTCCTCACCGCGCGCTTGCGTTGGGTGGAGGCGCCGTTCGGTCTCGACGTCCTGCTGGTATTCCACCGCGTGATGGCGCTCGTCGCCACCGCGGCCCTCCTCGTACACCCGATCCTGATCGCGTCGGGAGAGGGATGGCCGCTGCTCACGGGCGTACGCGTCCACTGGTACATCTGGGTCGGCCGCGCGGCGCTCGCGCTGCTGCTCCTCCAGGTGCTCGCCAGCCTGTCGCGCCGCGCGGTGCGGTTGCCGTACGAACGCTGGCGGCGCATCCACAATGTCTTCGCCCCGACGATCCTCGCGCTCGGTTTCGTTCATGGCGTGGCATCCGGCGACGACATGCACGGCGCCGGCCTGATCGTGTGGGCCGCGCCGTCAGCGGTGGCGTTGGCGTGCTGGCTGTATGGCCTCGTCGTCAGACCTCGGCTCCTTCTCCGCCGCCCGTTCCGCGTGATCGGGGTGAGGCAGGAGACGCCGGAGATCTGGACGCTGACCCTGAAGGCCCACGCGACGCGCCCGTTCGACTTCGCGCCCGGGCAGTTCCAGTTCCTGCGCGTGCACGGCTCGGGAGTCCCGGCCGAAGAACACCCGTTCAGCATCGCGTCGAGCCCGACGCAAGCGGGCTCGATCGCGGTGACGATCAAGGAGAGCGGGGACTTCACGCGCGGCATCGGCCGGATCCGTCCCGGCGACGTCGCGGCCGTTCACGGGCCGTTCGGCCGCTTCTCGCACACGTTGCACGAGGACGAGAGGAAGCTGGTGTTCGTCGCGGGCGGCGTCGGCATCACGCCACTCATGAGCATGCTGCGCTACATGCGCGACCATCGGGAGTCGCGTTCGGTTCAGCTCGTCTACGCGAGCCGCGGCCCGTCCGACATCCTGTTCCGAGACGAATTGAAGGCCATCGCGGCGAGTGGCTTTCCGGCGTTGCGCGTGACCCACGTGCTCGCCAACGCTTCAGATTCCTGGCTGGGCGAAACCGGCCGACTCGACGCGAAGCGGCTCGCGCAACTGTGCGGCGGCGTCGAGGGCCAGGCGTTTTACCTGTGCTGTCCCCCGCCGATGACGGCCTCGCTGGTGCGCGGGCTGCGGCAAATGGGCGTGAGCCCCAGTCGAATCCACACGGACCAGTTCTCACTGTGACGCGGCAAAGCCGCGGAGGTCGATCGTGCAACGCTTCCGGCTGATGGGTCTCTACGCGGCTCTCGTCGTCGCGTTGCTGGGCTGGGCGATCGGCGCCATCGCGCTCCTGCGGGCCGCCGCGACGCGCTGAATTGTTCGCATTGGCCGTCGCGTCTACTCGATGGGCTCCAGGACATGGATCACCCAGGGAGCGATGCCTGTCTCGCTCGTCCAGGGAATCGGCTCGCCAGGTCTTCCCAACGGCTTGTAGATCTTGATGGGTCGTAGCGCCGCGCGCTCGTAGGCTTCGCGGTAGCCTTCCTCGGTCCACAGGATGTCTTCGACGGGCCGCCGGTCGTCGACGTCGAGCATGACGATCCGCACCTTGTCGCCGCATCGAGCCGCGCGGTTCTCGGGATAGTCCTTCGTCGAGAACGAGACCCACTCGTTGACGTAGATCTCCGGCGCCGACACGAGGTTCACGATCCGGCCGCGCGGGTCGAGGCCCTTCCGGAGGCCCTCGAGAATCGCCACCTTCTTCTCCATCGTGGGAATGTTGTCGAAGGTGAACGCGGACAGGATCAGATCGAAGCTCCCGGCCGGCAAGCCTGTGAGGTCGGCATCCGAGACCAGGCGATAGTCGCCACCCGGATCGCGATCGCGAGCTCGAGCGAGCATGGGCGCGGAGATGTCGACGCCTACGACGTCGAAGCCCAGCTTCTTCAAGAATCGGGTCGAACGTCCGGCGCCACACCCGAAGTCGAGTGCTCTCTTACCTTGGACATGTTCGCCGATGATCGCAGGCAGATCCCGGTACGCCAAGTAGTACGTACCCGGGAACTCGAGCGTCGCATAGGCCTCTGCCCGCGCCCGATCCGCATAGACGTTCGAAAACCTGCTCTCCATCGATGCCCCCTCCTCGCCGCCAGGTAGGTGACGCTATCACTGCCGATCGGCGCCGGGCCAACGCCACTGCCACTCCCCACCGCCGTCTGGCATGCTCGGCGCCATGCGTTCGACGCGACTCGCACACCCCGATCTGCTGGCCGATCCGCGGACGCTCGCGAGCCTCTTGGGCCCGGTTGCCACGCTCGAGCGCGAACCCATCTCCCCGCCCGGCTTCAGCGGGGCACGGTTCGAGCGTGTGCTCGTGACCCTCGAGGGCGGCGCCGCGCGCAGCCTGATCCTCAAGCGCGCCCGCTTCGACTCCGACTGGACCACGTCGCGCACGGACGACACGTTCGGGCGCGCGGCGTTGCCGCTCGAGGCGCCCGCTCTCGATGCGATCTGGGAAGTGTACGCGTGCCCCTACGTCGCGCACGCCGTCGCGGACGGCGAGGTGGGCCTGCTGATGGACGACCTCGGCCCGCACCTTCTCCCCGACGTGAGACAGCCGTTGGAAGATGCGGCCGAGGATGCGCTCGTGGGCGCGCTCGCGAATCTGCACACGCGCTTCTGGAACTCGCCCGCGCTCGAGGAACCGAGACTGTGCGCCGCGTCACAGCTACTCGGGATGCTGGGGCCGGGCCTCGCGCGCGAGATGGAAGGGCGGAGCGACGTGCCGCCGGTCATCGAGCGCGCTCGGCATGGCTGGGGCGTCGCGCTCGCGCGTTTGCCCGCCGCAGTCGCGCGCCGGCTGTCGCAGTCTCCGGAAGATATCGCGCGCGCCTGGGGTCCGCTCCCGCGCACGTTGCTCCACGGCGACGCGAAGGTCGCGAACTTCGCGATCCTGCCCGATGGGCGTGTGGCGGCCTTCGATTGGGGCCTGGTCGGCGCGGGTCCCGCCGCGCTCGATCTGGGCTGGTACCTCGCGGTGAACGCCACGCGCGTTCGCGGCACCAAAGAAGCGTTCATCGCGCGCTATCGCGATCGCCTCGAAACGGCGCTGGGGAAGACGCTGCCGGAGGCTTTGTGGTCGGCGCTGGTATCGGCGGCCATCGACGCCGGCGCGCTGCTCCTGCTGTGGTCCAAGGCGCTTGCGCTCGAGAGCGGCGGAGCACCCGCCAAGAGCGAGTGGGACTGGTGGGTCGGGAATCTAGAGCGACGCTGACCAGGCCGTTGCCGCGGCCCGCCGCGCCCCCCATACTTGCGCCCCCATGCGCCGCCCTCCCCTCTATCGCTGGCTCGCCGCGTTGCCGGCGCTGCTCATTCTCGTCGGCGTGCCGTTCGCGAATCGCGTTCATCGGATGGTGCTGGGGCTGCCGTTCCTCCTGTTCTGGATCGTGTGCTGCGTGGTGCTGACGTCGGCCGTCATGGCGCTCGTCGGAGCGCTCGACGCGAAGCACGCGGCTGACGCGACACCGAGCACGCCGCCCGCCGGCGCCGCGAACTCCGACGGCTCCCGATGAATCCCGCGCTCCTCGTCATCGCTGCGTTCCTCGTGCTGTCGTTTGCGCTCGGGCTCCTCGCGCGTCGCGGGCGGACGATGACGCTCGAGCAGTGGAGCGTGGGCGGACGCGGCTTCGGCGCGGTGTTCGTCTTTCTGCTGATGGCGGGCGAGATCTACACCACGTTCACGTTCCTGGGCGGCAGCGGCTGGGCGTACGGGCGCGGCGCGCCGGCTTTCTACATCCTGAGCTACGGCGCACTGGCGTTTTCGTTTTCGTATTTCCTGCTGCCCGTGATCTGGCGGTACGGGACCAAGCATCACCTCCACTCGCAGGCCGACTTCTTCGTGAGCAAGTACAAGAGCCCGGCGCTCGGCGTGATCGTGTCGCTCGTCGGCGTCGCCGCGCTGATTCCGTATCTCGTGCTGCAACTCAAAGGCCTCGGCATCATCGTGTCCGAGACGTCGAACGGCAGCCTCTCCGTCGCGACCGCGGTGTGGATCAGCGTCGCGGCGCTGGTCGGATACGTCGTGATCTCGGGCGTGCACGGCTCGGCGTGGACCGCGGTCGTCAAGGACGTGATGATCCTCACGGTTGCGGTCGGGCTCGGCGTCTACCTGCCGCTCCACTACTACGGCGGCTACGGCGCCATGTTCGAGGCGATCGAACGCGCGAAGCCCGGCTTCCTCTCGTTGCCGGCCAAGGGCATGAGCCCGTCGTGGTTCGTGTCGACGGTGCTGCTGAGCGCGGTCGGCTTCTACATGTGGCCGCACGCGTTCGGATCGGTGTACACCGCGCGCTCGGAAGAAGTGTTCCGCAAGAATGCCGTCGTCATGCCGCTGTACCAGCTCGTGCTGCTGTTCGTGTTCTTCGTGGGCTTCGCCGCGATTCTGCAGATGCCGGGGCTCACCGGCGCGCAGGCCGATCTGTCGCTGCTCCGGATCTCGAAGCTCGCGTTTCCGCCGCTCGTCGTGGGGCTCATCGGCGCGGCCGGGTTGCTCACGGCGCTCGTGCCCGGCTCGATGATCCTGCTGACGGCGTCGACGATCCTCGCGAAGAACGTGGTCCGACCACTCGCGCCGGCGACGAGCGAGCGCGCCGTCGGCCGACTCGCGCGCGGGCTCGTGCCGGCGGTCGCGCTCGTCGCGGTGTTCTTCACGCTGCGCGGCGGCGAGGCGATCGTGCCGTTGCTGCTGCTCGGCTACAACCTCGTCACGCAGCTGTTCCCAGCATTGATCCTCAGCCTGCCGGAGCGGCCGCTGGCCACACGCACCGGCGCGATTGCTGGAATTCTCGCCGGCGAGGCGACGATCGCGTGGGTCTCGCTCTCGGGCACGACGCTCGCGAAGCTCTACCCACGCTGGCCGTCCGCGATCACCGACCTCAACGTGGGCATCGTCGCGATGACCGTGAACGTCGTCGTGCTGCTCGCGGTGAGCGCAACGACGCGAGGGCGCGCGGAGGCAGGGAGTGGCGCGCAGCCGGCGACGGCGACGCGTTGAGCTTGCCCCTCCTCAGTTTTTCGCCGCGAGGCGCTCCGCTTCGGCGAGCAGCCGATCGAGATCAAGTCGGCGGTAGAGCTTCCCACTCTCGATGACCGCCGCGATGCGCTCGCTGTTCTCGATGCGCTCGAGCGGGTTCGCGTCGAGCAGCACGAGGTCCGCGAGCTTGCCCGCTTCAATGGCGCCCAAGTCGGCCTCGCGATGGAACGCGATCGCGGGATTGAGCGTCGCCGTTTGCAGCGCCTCGAGCGGCGTGAGTCCGGCGCGCACGAGCGCGGCGAGTTCGTGGTGGAGCAGGAAACCGGGAATGCGCGGACCCGCGGCATCCGTGCCCGCGACGAGCTTCACGCCGTCCCTGTGCATGCGCGCCGTCACGTCGACGAACGCGTTCATGCGCGCGCGGAACGTCGCGAGGTCCGCGGGCGACACCGGGTTCTTCTTCGCGTTGTCGGCCCACTCCTTGCGCTGGGACGCCGCGACGTACTTGGAGTGCGGATTGGGCGGCGCGGACGCGTCGAAGATGTCGACAGACTCGAGTCCGCCCGCGAGCGTGGGGTCGAGCCACGTGCCATTTCGCACGAACGTCGCGAACAGCGTGTCGGGCTGATCCGTCGCGAGCCAGTCGTGGATCGCGCTCGGCACCTGGTCGGGTGTGAGCTTCGCGGAGAACGTGCCTTCGAACAGCGTCTCCGTGTGCTCGATCATGGTTTGACCCGCGTTCGAGGCCTCCGCCGGCGTGACTTCCATCGGGATGTGGCCGACGAGTGGGATGTTCAGCTTCTTCGCTTCGTCGATCGCCGCGAAGTACCAGTCGCGCGGCATGCGCCGATGCACCTTGATCGCGTCCATGCCGAGGGCCGCGAGCAGGCGCACCACGCCGCGCGTCGCCTCCACCGAGCCGGGAACGAATTGGTATTGATTGAACGCCTTGCCATTCAGGATCGGGCCGACGCGCATGATGTGCGGCCCGACGAGCGAGCCATCCGCGATGCGCGCGCGCCAGCCTTCGATCTGGCTCAGCGTGCCACCGAGATCGCGCACGTCCGTGATGCCGAGCGCGACGCACAGCGGCAGCGCGGACCCGGTCGTCCAGCAGAGATGGATGTGGCAGTCCCAGAGACCGGGGATCAGATACTTGCCGCGACCGTCGAGCACGGCGGCGGCCGCGGCGCGCGGCGCGCGCGAAGCGGGCGCGACGGACGCGATGCGATCGCCGCGCACGGTCACGTCACGATCCGCGAGCACCGCACCCGTGCGCGAGTCGATCACGTTCACGTGAGAGATGACGAGCGGTGGGCTCGCCGGCGGCGCGGCCAGGACGGCGGCGGGCAGCAGAAAGAGCGCCGCGATCGCGATCACGCTTCGTGGTGGCGTCATGCGCGGACAGGCTACGTCAATGCGGGCGCCGCGCTCCGTGCATTCCGCTGATCGAAGGCGGACATCGGACGAACGCGTCGCGGCGAGCGCCCGCAGACATTGCCGAATCGACGCGAGCCCCGCGAATCAGTTGACGATGGCCACCCGCGTCACGCGCGCGTTCGAGCCCTGCGTGAGTCGCACGAGGTAGAGCCCGGCCGGCAGCGCGCGGTCGGAGCGCAGATCGACCGCGTGTCGCCCGGCGCCGAACACGCCCACGTCGCGTGACGCGACGCGCCTTCCGCTGACGTCGAGCATTTCGAGCTTCGCCGGTCCGTCGGACGGCAGCGTGAACTGGATCGTGACGCTCGGCCCACGCGCCGGATTCGGGTGCACAGGCTCGAGCGCGAACGCGAGCACGCCACCGTCGCCGACGTCGGTCGTGTTGTTCGGGCCGAGCGCGGCGTACGGACCCTCGTTGCCGTTGCGGTCCACGGCCGACAGCTTGTAGTAGTTGCCCGCCGCGCCCGCGTCCGCATAGCCGGTGTCGCTCGGCGTCGCGACGAGACTCGCGGGGCCGGGCACGAAGCCGCTCGAGCTGCCGCGATACACGCGGTAGTACCAGAGATCGGGTTCGGAGTTCGCGCCCCAATGCAGGTGCGTCGCGCCGGCCGCGTACGCGGCCGTGAACGGCGCCGGCGCCACGGGCGGCAGGTTGTCCACCGAGTAGCCCGAGTCCGCGGGTGAGTCGTAGAACACCGAGGACGTCGCGGTCACCGCGCGCACGAAGAACACGGTGCGATGCAGTCCGCTGCCGTTCGAGTCGGCGACCGTCGGCACGATCACGTCGTAGGCCGAGTCCGTGAACGCGCTCGTGCTGCCGACGTAGTCCCAGCCGTCGACGAGCACGCGCGCCGGGCCGGCGGCCGGGCGCCCGCTCGCGAGGTCAACGGCCACGGGCTGCGCGCTCGAAGGCCCGAGTGCCGGGTTCACCTGGCGGAACACGTCGTAACGCACGATGGGCGAGCTCGAACCCGCGTAGTCGAGAGGGCTGGCGCGGAAGCGCGTGCGCACGACGCGGCCCTGATCGTTCAGCACGTCCCGAACGAGCGTGATGCGCGGCTGCGCCGTCGACACGACCTTCTCGGTCACGGGCGGCGCGAAACTCGGGAGAAGTTTGGCGTCGCCGCCGTACACGGCGTTCAGCGACCGGAAGCCGAGCCGCGGCGCGAAAAGCGAGAGCCCGGCGGCGGCGCCAGCGTTCACGTTCGACGTCCCAAGCAGCGTCTTGCCGTCGAAGAAAGATACGACTCCCGTGGGCGCGCCGGCTCCGGGCGCGAGCACCGAGACGTTCGCGGTCAGTGTCACAGGCGCGTTGAGCACAGCGGTCAGCGGGCTCGCAGTCAGAGTCGTGCGCGTTTTTTCGAGCGCCAGCCATACCGACGCGGTGCCCGACGTGTAGTTCGTCATCGCAATGTCGGCAAGGCCGTCTCCATTGAGATCGCCCGCGGCGATACCCTGCGGGTTGGCCCCGCCCGCAATATCGATCTTCAAACCGGCGGAGCCGAGTCCGGTCCCGAGCAGGAGCGACATCGTGTTCGCGCCGTAGTTCGATGTCACGAGGTCCAGCCGGCCGTCGCCATTGACGTCCGCCATCGCGACGCTGGTCGGGTTCGTCCCGGTCCCGAGGCTGTAGCCGGTATTGTAGGTCGCCGTGCCACCACCGAGCAGCACCAGGACGGAATTCGCGTTCTGCCCCGCGGTCGCGATCTCAGGCCAGCCGTCGCCGTTCATGTCCCCGATGGCGAGTGAAGAGGGACCGGCCGGGGCGCTGAAGTCGACCTTCGGCGCGAACGATCCGCCACCGTTGTTGAGGAGAACCGAGCCGGTCGCCGAACCGAAGTTCGCGACGATGACGTCGAGCCTGCCGTCGCCGTTCACGTCCGCCATCGCGACCGCGGAGGGGTTCGTCCCGGTCGTGATGTCGACCCTGCCGCCGAGGCCACCGGCGCCGTCGTTGAACAGGATCGTCACCGTCGTGGTCTGGAAGTCGGCGATCGCGACGTCCGGCTTGCCGTCACCGTTCAGGTCCCCGACCGTTACGGCGTTCGGTCCCGCGCCCGTGGCCACGGCCGTCATCGGCGTGAAGGCGCCGGCCCCGTTACCGAGGAGCACCTGAACGGTATTCGCGCCGAAGTTCGTGACGACGAGATCCTGGCGGCCGTCGCCGTTCATGTCGCGTATCGCCACGGAGGAAGGGCCGCTGAAGCTGCCCCAGTCCGTCTTCGGCGAGAAGCCGCCAGAGCCGTTGCCCAACATCACGGACACCGTGCCCGAACTCGTGTTCACGGTGGCGAGGTCGACGTTGCCGTCGCCGTTCACGTCGCCCATCGCCACGCCTTCGGGGTGGACGCCTGTCGCGAGGTCCTTCCGCGCGGTGAGGAGGCCAGACCCGACGCCGAACAGCACGGAGACCTGGCCCGCGTTGCGCACGGCGGCCACGATATCGGCGTGGCCGTCGCCGTTGACGTCGGCGATCGCGACGTCGGCGGGATTGAAGCCGGTGCTGAAGCCGGTCGCCCCGCTGAAGCCTCCGGTCCCGTTGCCGATGAGCACTTCGATCACGCTGCCCCCGAAACCGGCCGCCGCGATGTCGGGCTTGCCGTCGCCATTCAGGTCGCCGATGGCGACGGAGTACACCGTCGTGGGCAGGACGGACTGCAGGGAGTAGGTGAAGCCGCCGGTGCCGTTGCCGATCAGGACCGAGACGGAACTGGAGTTGAAGTCCGCGGTCACGACGTCGAGGACGCCGTCGCCGTTGACGTCGCCGAGCGTCAGCCACCATGGGCCGCCGCCCGTCGAGTAATCCGTATGGAACAGGAAGCTGCCCGTGTTGTTGCCGAGCAGCACGGAAATCGTGTTCGCACCGAAGTCCGACACGACGAGATCGGGTTTTCCGTCGTTGTTGACGTCGCCCACGACCACGTCGCTCGGCTGTGTTCCCACACTGTACGTCGAAGGCGCGCCGAGGCCGCCCGTGCCGTTGCCCAGCATCACGATCACCGTATTGAACGACTCGTTCGTCGTCACCACGTCGAGCTTGCCGTCGTTGTTCAGATCGGCGACCGCGAGGCCCGTCGGAAACGCGAACGTTCCGGCCCAAAACGTCGCTCTCGGGGCAAAGCCGCCGAGTCCGTTCCCGAGCAGCACCGCGATCGAATCTACGTTGCTGTTGGCGACGACGAGATCCGGCCGGCCGTCGCCGTTCATGTCGCCGATGACGACGGAAGACGTGTTGCTGTTCGTGGCGGCCGTGGTCAAATCCGTCTTCGGGCCGTAGCCGCCGGCTCCGTCGCCGAGCCATACGGAGACCGTTCCGGCGTTCGCGTTCGCGGCGAGCAGGTCGAGCTTGCCGTCATTGTTCACGTCGCCCACCGCGACCGACGTCGTCTGGACTCCGGCGGTGAGATCGAGACGCATTCCGAGATTGAAGCCCTGGCCGCTCGCCATCGAGGGGACGAGCCCCGCGAGCACGAGCAGGGCGAAGAACGAGACACGCGCGCGAGAGTTCATGGCATCCCCCTAGTTCAACACCGTCGCGCGTGTCACGCGCACGTGTCCGCTCTGTTCCAGTCGCACGAGGTACAGGCCGGGCGCCAGGCGGCGGCCGCTCGCGAGATCCACTCGATGTCGGCCGGCCCCGAGCGCGCCCACGTCGCGTGTCGTGACGCGCCGCCCGCTCACGTCGAGCAACTCGAGCCGCGCGGGCTCGGCGCTCGGGAGCACGAACTCGACGCTCAGGAGTCCGCGCGGGGCTGGATTCGGCCGCACCGCGGCGAGCGCGAACGCGAGGTCGCCGGGCGCGGTGCCGGCCACGTCTCCGGCACCGGCGATCGCGAAGCCGCTCTCGTTGTCGTTCCGGTCCACGGCCGAGAGTTTGTAATACGCGCCGGACACGCCCGCGTCGTCGTAGTCGGTGTCGGACAACGTCGCGACCAGGCTCGAGCTGCCCGGCGTGAAATCGGCGGAGCTGCCGCGGTACAACTTGTAGGCCTGGAAGTCGCTCTCGGTGTTCGCGCCCCAGTGCAGTTGCGTTCCGCCCGGCGCCGGAACGGCCGAGAACGGCGCGGGCGGCGCCGGCGGAAGATTGTCGACCGAATGCGCGGCAAACGTGCCGCTGTCGAAGAACGGAGTCGGCGTCGCCGTCGAGGCCCGGACGAAGAACAGCTCGTTGTTGAGCGCGACGCTGTTCGAGTCGGCGAGCGTCGGCACGACGAGCTCGTACGCGGAGTCGCCGTATGCGGGCAACGAGCCGACGTTGTCCCAGCCGTCCGCCATCACGCCGGCGGGTGTCGCAGCGTGCGCGGTCGCGTCGCTCGCTTCGTCTGGACGCGCGGGGCCGTTCGGGGCGAACGCGACCTGGCGGAAGACGTCGTACTTCACGATCGTCGTCGGCGAACTGGGGAAGTCGTATCCGCTGGCGCGGAATCTGAGCCGCAGCTGGCGGCCCTGATCGTTCGGGACGTCTTTGAGGATCGTGATCGTCGGACTCGCGGACGTGACGACGCGCTCCGCGAGGACGGAAGACGTGCTGCCGAGCAGCTTCGAATCGCCGACGTAGACCGCGCTCAGCGGACGATTGCCCACGTTCGCCACAGGCAAGGAGAGCAAGCCGACGCCGCCCGTGAGCGACGAGCTTCCGAGCAGCGTGTTGCCGTCGAAGAAGCGGACCGTGCCGGTCGGCGAGCCGGAACCGGGAGGGGGAACCGAAACGTTCGCGGTGAGCGTGACGAGTGATCCCAGCGCGGCGGGGTTCGCGCTCGAGGTGAGCGCCGTGCGCGTCAGCTCCTGGGCCAGAAGGACCGAGACGCCTCCGCCGCTCACGTTCGCGGTGACGAGATCGGGCCGGCTATCGCCGTTCACGTCCGCCACGCTGACGATGCGCGGGGCTGCGCCCACGGGATAGTCCGTGTTCGCGCCGAAGCCGCCCGCGCCATTGCCGAGCAGGACCGACGCCGTGTTCGCGCCGTAGTTCGCGGTCGCGAGATCGGGCCGGCCATCGCCGTTGAAGTCGCCGATCGCCACCGAGTAGCAGAGATTCCCGGTCGTGATGTCGGTCTTCGCGGCGAATCCTCCGGAACCGTTGCCCAACAGCAGCGAAAGCGTGTTCGTCGAGTTCGACACGACGAGGTCGAGCTTGCCGTCGCCGTTCAGATCGCCGATGGCCACGGTGAGCGGCGAAGATCCGGTGGCGTAGTCGGTGCGTGTGGGGAATCCGCCCGAGCCGTTGTTGAGGAACACGGAGACGGTGTTCACGGCTTGATTCGCGGTTGCCATGTCCGGAAAACCGTCGCCGTTCAGATCGGCGATGGCGATGGAGCCGGGCGTGGCCCCGATTGCGGTGGCGTAATCGGTCTTCGCGGCGAACGCGCCGAGTCCGTTCCCGAGAAATACGGACACCGCGCTGCCGTAATAGTCCGCGACCTCGAGGTCCGGGTGGCCGTCGCCATTGACGTCGGCGATCGACACGTGGATCGGATTTGTGGACGTGATGTAGTCGGTGCGCGGCAGGAAGCCGCCGGCGCCGTTGTTCAGCAGAACGGAGACGGTGTTCGAGTTTCCATTCGCCACGGCAAGGTCGGGCTTGCCGTCGCTGTTCACGTCCCCGATCGCGACGCACTGCGGCGCGAAGCCGACCGCATAGTCGGTCTTCGCTCCGAAGCCGCCAGCGCCGTTGCCGATCAGCACGGACACCGTGGTCGAGCCGTAGTTCGCGACCGCCAGGTCCGGCTTGCCGTCGCCATTGACGTCGCCGATCGCGGCGAAGTTCGGGGACGTGCCGGTCGGGATATCGGTCCTCGGCGCGAATTCGCCTGCGCCGTTGCCGAACAGCAGCGAAAGCGTATTCGACGACGTGTTGAAGTTCGCGACCGCGATGTCGACCTTGCTGTCGCTATTCAGGTCGCCGAGCGCGAGCGAAAACGGCTGCGTGCCGACGGCGAAGTCGACTTTTGGATTCAGGAAGCCGGTCCCGTCGCCGAGCAGCACGGAAATGCTGTTCGCGTTCTGGTTGATCGTCGCCACGTCGGCTTTGCCATCGCCGTTCACGTCGCCGATCACGGCTTGCACCGGGCCGAGCCCAGTCGCGAAGTCGGAGTGGACGCCGAATGCGCCGGCGCCGGTGCCGAGGAGCACCGAGACCAAGTTGGAGCTGTTCGACACGACGAGGTCGGCCTTGCCGTCGTTGTTGAGGTCGCCGATCGAGACCGCGCTCGGGTTGCCGCCCGTCGTGAAGTCGGTCCTGGCCACGAATCCGCCGGCGCCGTTCGCGAGGAAGACCGAAACGAAGCCCGAGTTCAAGCACGACACCGCCATGTCCGGCCGGCCGTCGTTGTTCAGGTCGCCGACCGCGACCGAGTAGGGCTGGAAGCCCACGGTGTAGTCGACCTTCGGCGCGAAGCCGCCGGTCCCGTTGCCGAGGAACACCGAGACCGAGGCCGCGCCGGCGTTCGTGACCGCCAGGTCGGGTTTGCCGTCCCCGTTCAGATCGCCGATCGCGACCGACGCCGGGCTCGTCCCGGTCGTGAAGTCCGTCTTCGGGCCGAAGCCCCCGGCCCCGTCGCCCAGGAGAACCGAGACTTTGCCAGCGCTCTGATTCGCGACCGCGAGGTCCAGCTTGCCATCGCCATTGAGATCGCCGACGGCGACCGAGTACGCAAAGGATCCCGTGGGGTAGTCGATCCTCGTGCCGAAGCTGCCGAGCCCGTTGCCAAGCCGAATCGAGACGGAGCCGGAGGCGTTCGTGTTCACGAGGTCCGGCTTGCCGTCGCCGTTCACGTCGGCCATCGTGACAAACGTCGGATTGCCGGTGTTCGGCAGGTCCGCGCGCACCCCGAGCGTGAAGGCCTGAGCCGCGGCCAGCGCGGGCCACGCGAGGGCCACGCCCACCAAGGCGGCGAGTGGAAACGGGTTCGTGCGCATGGATCCCCCTGCGAAGTCGGGACGGACGGGTTCAGCCGTCATTTCCCTACGATCGAAGCGGGGATTCCGAACAGGGCGCGTGGGGTATCATTGCGGCCCTTACGTCAGGAGTCGGGTCATGGGACGACATCTTCGATCGGCCATTGTCGCCGCGGTCGCATGGACCGCTGTGTGCAGCCCGATCGCCCGAGCCGAGTGGAGGCAGGATGGCTCCCCGATATCCTCCCTCTCGGGCATGATCGTCGGGCCCGATGGGCGCGGCGGCATCTTCGGCTCGACGAACGCCGGTTCGCTCTATCCGCAGCTCTTCCACCTGGACGCGAGCGGCGACACCACCGCGGGATGGTCGTACGGCGGAATCGACCTGACGCCCGGCGTGACGAGGAGCCAGCACACCTCGATCGCGCCGAGAGCGATCCTTCCGGACGGCGATGGCGGTACGTTCGAGCTGACTGCGGAGCAGGCGCCCTACGACGGCTCGGGCGGCTTCTGGTACCCGAAGCAGTTCTATCTGCATCGCCGGAGCGATCGCGGCACCGTCGCCGACGGCTGGCCGGCCGAAGGCGTGCTCCTTGAGACCCAATACCTCAACCCACGATTCGAGGGGCTTCATTTCCCGCGCATGGCGCTCGACGGGGCAGGCGGCGTGCTGATCGCATGGCTGGGCTGGGCGGACTTGCCGGACTGGCCGAATCCGCGCGTCGTCGCGCAGCGCGTGACCGCAGCCGGTGCGCGGCTGTGGGGCGACGACGGCGTCACGGTTCGGTTGGGTCGCGGCGCCGCCACCATCCCCGCCCTGGTTGGCGACGGGCACGGCGGCGCACTCGTGTTCTGGGCGCAGCGGGATTCGTCGGAGACCAGCTTGCGGATTCGTGGTCAGCACGTCCTGGCGTCGGGTGACGTCGGCTGGGACACCGACGGGAAGGTGGTCTCGTCGGACACGTACGATCGAATTGTCGATGCCATCCCGGCGGACGGCGGGTGGGTGTGGGCCGACTATCACACGGCGATCGCCGCCGCAGGCGACGGAGACTCCGGCGCAATCATCGGGTGGGCCGGCGCACACGGCGTCGACCTGAACATCGTCGCCGCGCGCGTCGCTGCCGATGGCAATCTGCCGTGGGGCCATGATGTGCGCGTTTGCTCGGCCCCCGGCGAGCAGTCGACGCTCGATTGCGCCGCCGATCGGGCGGGCGGCGCCATCTTCGCGTGGCGCGATGGTCGTGAAGGCTCCGATATCGGCATTTACGCGCAGGCGGTTCGCCGCGATGGTCGCCTCCGATGGAGGCCGGACGGCGTCGCCGTGAGCCTGGGCACGGGAGAACGTGGACCCGTTCTCGTGGCTGACGACGGTCTCGACGGCACGTACTTCGCGTGGGGCGATCCCGTCGCGGGCGGCCGGGTGTTCGCGCAGCGGCTCACGCCCTCGGGGCGACCCGCGCCCGGCTGGGTCGGGAACGGAACCGTCGTCAGTCGAGTGGCCGAACCCGACTACAACCACGAGGTCGGCCTGAGTCTCGTCGGCGGCCAGCGTGGCAACGCGATCGTGGCGTGGAACGATTTCCGAAGGGGCAGCTTTGCAATGTTGCTCACGCCGCTCGGCCCGGCAGGCGCGGCGGAGGTCGTTCACAAACGCGGCGCTACTCCGAGCGATGCCGGCCCCGTGCCTGCCTCGCAACCTGCGTTCGGGATCCGCGGCATGCAGCCGAACCCCATGACCGCAGGAGGCACCGTGCGGCTCGCGCTCTTGGGCCTTGCGCCCGCGACGCTCGAGATATTCGATACGGCTGGTCGCCGCGTCTGGACTCGAGAGATCACGTCCGGTCCGGGCGAGTACTCCGTTCGACTGGCGGACGGTGCGTTGCTGCCGGCGGGCGTGTACCTCGTCCGGCTTTCACAGGGTACGCAAGTGACGGCCGCTCGCGCCGTGTACCTTCGCTAGGGAAGTACTCGTCTCCTCGGAGGTGGCCATGTTCCGTCGACTGGTCTTCGCGGCTAGGGTGACGAGCCGGTTCTGACGCGCGAGTGCTGCCGCTGGCTCACCCCACGCTTGGCCCTGCTCATCCGGTCACGCTGTGAGCCGCACCAGGAGCACCGTCTGATCGTCGAGCTGTTGGCCGTAGCGCGCCGCGCTCGCGAAAACCGCGTCCGCGGTTTCCTTCAACGCGATCGCGCCATCCGCGAACGCCGCCGTCCGCACGCCGTCCATGCCGAACTCGCTGCCGTCGCGGTGGAAGATCTCCGTCAGTCCGTCGGTGAGGAGCATGAAGGTGTCGCCCGCCGCGTGCTCGACGGCGATCGATTCGTACCGCGCATCGGCCCCGAATCCCAACAGTGGCCCGCCGACCACGAGCTCCGAGACCTCACCGGTGCCGGCATGACGATGGAGGATCGGGAGGTGCCCGGCGAGCGCGTAGTGCGCCTGGCCCGCGCGGTTCACGTGAAGGCAGACACACGTCGCAAACGTGCCGGGTCTGCCGAGCTCGTGAACGGTGCGGTTGAGGTCGCGCAATAGCACCGGCAGCGTCGCGCCCCCGGCGAGCGCGGCCCGTGACGCACTCTTGAGCATCGCCATCAGGACGCCGGCCCCGACTCCGTGGCCGGAGACGTCCACCAGATAGAACGTCGTGCCGTCCGGGCCCTCGAACACATCGACGAGATCGCCTCCCATGGCGCCGCTCGCTTGAGAGCGTCCGTAGTAGTCCGCGTGATTGGATCGACCGGACACGACGGGCACGAGCGCATCGTGGATCCCCTTCGCCAGATCCATCTCGGTCTGCAATCGAGCGTGGCCGCGCACCACGGAGTGCATGAAGCGCATGAAGAGCCCGTAGCTGATGACGACGAACAAGAGGGTGGCGAACGCATCCAGGACGAGTCGTGTGTGCTGCTCGGCCGGCGCGAACACGCTCACCCGCGTCCCCGCGGTTGCCCACTTCGCGAACGACGACACGGCCGCGTGGAGTCCGATCGCGACGGGAACCAGGCGCAGGTCCCACAGTGTCGCGAAGACGTACGACACGCCGACGACGCCCAGCAGCGCGACATAGACCGCGAGGCTCCAGAGCGGCGTGTGCGCCGGTTGCGCGACGTCGACCAGCACACCCATGGCGCCGAACATGAAGAAGACCGCGACGCCGAAGAGGACGCGCGACCGCACGGACGTGGCCTTCCAGAATCGCGCGCCGCGTTTCGACTGCCATCGCATCCTGGTCTCCCGTCGCGAGCGACTGCGTCGCGCGCCTGCTCGAGATGGCGCTCGGAGGTACTCGTGTCGAGTCGCATTGTGGACGATTGTGCGCAATTATTTCACCGTCACGGGCCGAAGATACGTCACACGACTCTGGAGCACCCATGGCATTCGACTTCCCAGCCCAGTTCCCGATGCTGACCACGTCCCGCCTCGTCCTCCGCGAGACCGCCGCGCACGACGTCGACGCCGTGTTCGCCATGGAGAGCGATCCGGTGGCGATGCGCTACTGGAGCAAGCCGCCGATGCGCGACGTCGCCGAGGCGGAGGCCGCGGTCGAGCGCGCGATGTCACTGTTTCCGGCGCGGACGGCACTGCGCTGGGCGATGACGCGGCCCGAGGACGATCGCCTGATCGGGCACGTGTCCCTGTTCAATTTCGTCGAGCAGAGCGACCGCGCCGACCTCGGCTACGGGATGAACCGCGACCACTGGGGCCAAGGGTTCATGAGCGAAGCCCTGAACGCGGTCGTCGACTACGCGTTCGGTCCGATGGGCCTGCGTCGCCTCGAAGCCGACATCCACCCCGACAATCTCGCGTCGCTACGCTCGCTCGAACGCCTGGGCTTTCGCCGTGAGGGGCTGCTGCTCGAGCGCTGGCAGGTGGGCGACGAGATCTCGGACAGCGCCGTGTTCGGCCTGCTCGCGCGCGAGTGGCCGGCGAGACGCGAGGCGCGGCGATAGCGCGCCCGGGCGACGGGCGCTCACGCGCCCTCGAGCGGCTGCCCGTGCGTCGGCAGTGCGTACGCGAATCCTCCGTCGACGACGAGCGTGCCGCCCACGACGTAGTCGCCGGCGCGCGACGCCAGGTAGATCGCGGCGCCCGCGATGTCGTCCGGCGTTCCGATGCGCCCGGCCGGCACGCGCTTCGCGAGGCGCTCGGGTCGATCGCGCGCCGCGCGATTCATGTCCGACGCGAACGCGCCGGGCGCGATCGCCGAGACCACGATGTTGCGATCGATCAACCGCGCCGCCAGTTGGCGCGTGAGTTGATTGAGCGCGGCCTTGCTCGCGCCGTAGGAATACGCTTCGCATGCGTTCAGGCCGATCGCGTCGACCGAACTGACGTGGATGACCTTCGCGGGCCGCTCGCGCGAGGCGCCGGCGCACAGCAGGTCGAGCAGCGCCTGCGTCACGAAGAACGGGGCGCGGACGTTCACGTCCATGACGCGGTCCCACTGCAGCTCCGTGAAGTCCTCGAACGCCGCGACCTCCGCGGCGCCCGCGTTGTGGACGAGCACGTGCAGCGCGGGTTCGCGCTCGCGCAGCGCGTCCGCCAGGGCTCGCGCGCCGGCGGCCCCCACGAGCTCGGCGACGAGCGATCGGCACTCGCCGCCGGTAGCGCACATCTGCCGCGCGGTCGTTTCGCCGGCGACGCGATCGCGCGACGTGATGTACACGCGGGCCCCGTACGCGACGAGCCCCTCCGCGATCATGCGGCCGACGCCTCGCGCGCCGCCGGTGACCAGTGCGACCCGGCCGGTGAGATCGAACAGGTCGCGGCGTGGCGCGACGTTCGGCTCCGAGCCCATCAGCCGCGTTTGCGCGCGACGATGTCGAACACGGTCGGCGTCAGCAGGAACGCGCCGGGCTTGCGTTCCGTTTCGTCGAACGCCCGTTGAATCGCGCTCGCCCGTGCGCCGTCGACACGACCGAGGTCGACGAGACGCCGCAGGCCGACGGCCACGAACGCCTTCGGCCACTCCCACAGCATGTCGCCGGGCCGGGCCAGCTCCGTGATGGGCTCGACGGACGACAGATCGAAGCCGAGCGCTTCCAGCCAGTGCGGCAACTCGAGCGCGATGTCGGGCTCGCCGCCGCTGTTGCGCCACGACGCCATCACGTCGCCGACGAACTGCTCGAACGCTTCCTGGCGCGGCCACAGCCGCCACGCGCGGTAATCCGCGTACTCGAGGATCGCCATCGTGCCGCCCGGGCGCAGCGCGGCCGCGGCGCGACGCAGCAGCGCCTCGGGCTCGCTCACGAACGAATAGACCCAGCGCGTCCACACACCGTCCGCCTTCACGTCGGGCAGCGGATCGCGATCGAGATCCAATTCGTGCGTCTCGATGTTCGCAAGACCGCGCTCGCGCGCGAACGCTTCCAGCGCGTCCAGGAAGCGCCGCGAACGATCGACCGCGACGACGCGGCCCGCCGGCCCGACGATCTCCGCGAGATCGAGCGTCGCGTAGCCCGGCCCGCACCCGACGTCGAAGATCGTCTGCCCGCTCGCGAATCCGGCGCGTCGCCATGCGCGCGTCGCCCACGGGCGCCACACACGATGCTGCAACCCCAGCCTCTCGATCTCGGCGTCGTGCGTGCCGAGCACGTACTCGTTTTCGGTGGCCATGCGCTCTCCTCGAATCCCTGGTGGCGTTCGTGCGAACACATCGAGGCTAGCAGGTGGGGCGCGAGATCACTGGTCGTTTTCGGCGGCGACATTCGACGCGCTCGCGCGCACGGTGCGCCACGCTATACTGGCTCGCACGCCACGCCGCTTGCCCCCGCGCTCACGAGGAACCATGACCGAGCTGCCCGATCGCCCCACCGCCGCGCCCAAGTGGAAGCCGCTCGACGCGCGGCAACGCCGCGTGCTCGGCGTGCTGATCGAGAAGGCGAAGACGACGCCGGCCGCGTATCCGATGTCGGTGAATGCGATCGTCACCGGCTGCAATCAGAAGAACAATCGCGATCCGCTCACGACGCTCGATGACTTCGGCGTGGAGAAGGCGCTCGACGAGTTGCGCAATCTCGGCGCGGTCAGCGAGGTGGATTGGCTCGGACGCGTTTCCAAGTACAAACACCACGCGTACGAGTGGCTCGGCGTGACGCGCCCGGAACTCGCCGTGCTCGCGGAACTCCTGCTGCGCGGTGCGCAGCAATTGGGCGAACTCCGCGGTCGCGCCGCGCGCATGGAGCCGATCGCGGATCTCGCGGCGCTCAAGCCCATCGTCACGGCGCTCGTCGAGCGCGGGCTCATGCTCGAGCTGACGCCGGCGGGGCGTGGGCAGATTGTGAGCCACAATCTGTATCTGCCGGAGGAACTCGCGGGAGTGAAAACCGGCCTCGCCGGACGATCGCACGCCGAGTCGTCGCCGGCTGTCCACGAAATCGCGGGAGGTCATAGCGCCCCAGCCGCGCCGCATGCCGGCCCGCCGGCCTCCGCTCCGCGGCGCACGTCCGAGGGTTCCGAGTCCGGACCCAACCCGCTCGACGTCGCCCGACTGTCCGCCGAAATCGTTGCCCTGCAGTCGGAAGTCGCGCGGCTCCGCGACCGGGTGAGCGAGCTCGAAGCCAAGTAGCCAAGCTGATTGCCACTCTCGGCTGACGCGTCGCCGCGGTATGATTCCGTCTGTTACCCGAGGCGCCCGCCGCCCGAATGCTCTCCGGCCGGACCGCACGCGCCCCGCTTCTCACGCGACGCCTACTCGGAGGTTCCCGTGCGCACCACTCTCCCCGCGTTGCTCGCCATCGCGCTCACCGTCGCATGCGCAGTTGCCGCCGTCGCCGGCGTCCCTTCTTCACAGAACTCGACCGTGCCTCCGGTGCTCGCGACGACGCCCGCCGGCGCCATCGTGACCGGGATCATCGTGCGCGACATCGCGAATAACGTCATCCCCAACTCCACCGTGGTCATCGACTACAACAATTGCGCCGGCTTCGTGCCTTGCACGGAGGCGTCGAGCCCGCTGCCCGATGCCTACATCCTCGACGAGGGCACTAAGACGATTCGCATGCTGTCCGGCCCGAACGGCCAGGCGCCGTTCTATCTGCGCGCCGGCGGCGGATGCTCCTCCGCCGGAATCCGCATCTACGCCGATGGCGTGCTGATCTCGACGATCTACGCCGCCTCCGCGGATCAGAACGCCGATCTCGTGGTGGACGCGACGGACGTCGCGCTCGTGGACGGGAAGATCGGCACGAGCGACCTGACGGGCGACCTCGACGGGAATGGCGTCGTGAACGCCGCGGACGAGAGCACGGTCAGTGCCTTTGTCGGCCAGGGTTGCAACAACCCGACGGACACGCGCCGCAGCACGTGGGGCCGTGTGAAGGCGATCTATCGGTGAGGTTGCGAAGCGGACGAAACTGCAGGCGCGCGCGCCGAGGGGCTACCCTTCGGCGCGCGCCTCGTTGCTCGTGATTTCATTCCCAAGCTGGACGGGTCGACGCTGATTGGCGAAGGAGGTCGGATGAACTTCGAAGAGTTCTACAAGCAAACCAAGTCCGCGTGGGACAAGTTTGCCAAGGGCAACCCCGAGCCAGCGAAGTCACTCTACTCACATCGAGACGACGCGACGCTCGCGAATCCGTTCGGTCCCGCCGTCCGTGGTTGGGAGCAGGTATCCAAGACGCTGGAATTCGCCTCGTCGCGATTTCGCGAAGGCGAGTTCATCGGCGCCGAACGGATCGCCGAATACGCGACCGCCGAACTTGTGTGTCTTCTTGACCTCGAGCATTGGAGAGCCAGGGTCGGTGATCGCCCGAAGGTTGAACCCTTCGACCTTCGGGTTACCACGACCCTTCGTCGTGAGAACGACGACTGGAAGATCGTTCATCGGCACGCCGACCCGATAACCACATTCGATCCCAACGGCCCGCTGCGGACCTCCCCACTCTGAACGATCACGCTTGGTGCGTAACGGAAGGCCGCCTGGCTCGAGCCGCATCGTGTCTTGCCGAATGAATCGAGTCGCTCATTCAGCGACGGGTGGTCCCGACCGCCGCTGAGTGGACCGGCGCCGCCCAGGGCTGCGCGATGCGGAGCCGCAGCAAGGACAGCGGCGCGAGCAACGCGACGGCGACCAGCACGATCCCGAGGCCGCCGCGCAGTCCGAGCGTCGTACGCGGCCGCCCGTCGTCGAGGAGAGCGACGAGGCGCGTCTCGAACTCCCAGCCTCGGGCCATTCCCGCGGCCGCGAGCGCCGCGGGCACGCGCCAGCGCTCACGCGCGACCGCGAGCAGGTGTCCCGCGTAGTCCGGGGCGGCCAGACCCGATGCGAGCACGCGATCATCGCAGGCGCGCTCGCTCTCGGCGCGCAGATGGCGCACGGCGAGCCAGACGAGCGGATGGAACCAGAACAGTACGCACGCGCCCGACGCCAGGGCCTGCACGAGGCAGTCGCGCCGCGCCACGTGCGCACACTCGTGGCGCCACGCCGCCCGGAGGCGCCGCGCGGGCCACGCCGCTGCGCAGGCCGGCATCAGCACGACCGGCCTGACGAGTCCCCACGTCAACGGCACGCGAACGTCCTCGCTCACGAATACGCGATGGCCATCCACCCGCTCGCGCTCGAGCGCGCCGTCGAGCCATGGGCTCACACGCGCCGCAATACGCGCGCGCCGCACGATTCGGGCGAGCGCCACGTGACCGCTCGCCAGCCACACCGCGACGCTGAGCGCACCCACGAGCCACACGGTGGAGATGATCTGAAGTCCGAACCAGACGGCCGCGGGCGAAACACCGAAGATCGGCATGTACACCGGCACTCGCGGGACGACCGGCGTCAGCGCGGCGAGAGCGACCGATCCGCCGAGCGCCAAGGCCCAGACCAGATGACGCGCGGACGCGGAGCGCCGGCGCATGAGCGTGGACACGCCCCACGCGAGCGAGAGCACGGCCGTCACCTTGAGGCACACGCCGATGGCCGGGATCGGCTCGGGCACCATGAACAGCGCGTGTGTGACGTCGATCACTTGCGGCCTCGGCTCTTGCGCCGCGCTTCCGCGACGAGCTTCGCGACGCGGTCCAGCTCCTCCGCGGACGCCGGCTTGTTCGCGTCGCCGAGCATCGACGCGATCGCGGCCTCGACCGAACCGTCGAAGAACGTGCTCAGCAGGTGCTTGACCGCGGAGCGCTGGAGCCGGCCCGGCTGCGCGGTCGGCGAGTACACGAAGCGCGGCCCATCCCACTCATGCCGCACGAAACCCTTCGTCTCGAGCAGACGCAGCATCGTGCGCACGGTGGACGACGTCGGCGCGTCGGGCAGTTCGTCCAGCACTTCGGCCGCCGTCACGCGGCCGCGGCGGATCACGACGTCCATGATCTGGCGTTCGCGGCGTCCGAGTTGTCCGAGCGGGTGACTCATGAGGTGCAGCCTCCCAAGGGAACGGCGGCCGTTGCACGCGGCGGGGCTACGCTTCCGCCGTGCCGCCACCGGAGTTCGTGCCGGCGACCGTTCGAGGTGCGAATAGACTAACAGCTGCGGCGGCACGTTCAAGGCCCTCGACGTGCCGCCCTCCGCGTTCGCGCCGCGAAAGCCCGCGCCGGGCGGCTGACGGCGCGCGCCTGCACGAAGCGCGGATTTCGCGCGCCCAGCGTGGTGTTAATATATTAACATCGCGTGTGTCGATACGCCCCTTGGGAAAGGCTGTCCGCATGAGCCGCTTCACGGTTCTGGTCGTCGCCATTGCCTCACTTGTGCTCGCGGTCGCGGCCGCCGGCGCCGGTCGGTTCACCGGCGTCTGGGAGGGAGCGTCCGTCGAGACGGCGCGCACGCGGCACGGGGCCCTCGTTTGCCGGCCGCGCGGTGACGTGGGTATTGCCGGGACGTTCTACGTCGACGGCTCGGCATTCGGCGACGTGGAGGACGGTCGTGCGGCGGGCGACTCGCTCACGTTTCACTCGGGCCCACTGAGGTTCACGGGCGTCGCCGCGGGCGATTCGCTGGAGCTGATCCTCGCCGTGCCCCACGGCCAGACGCACACGTTCCGGCTCGCGCGGGTCGGCGCGGATACGCTTCGATTGCCGTCCTCGGTGCGCGACGCGCCGCCGGCACCAACGCCGATCGCGATCGCTCCGGCGCCCGATTCGGTGTATCGCGCGCACGATCTGCCAGCGAGCCCGACGTCGAACACGCATCCCTGCCTCGAGCGCGGCACGCTGTTTCTCGTCGGCGGTGGCGCGGGGCAGGGCGATCTCTTCCTACGCTTCGTGAAGCTGGCGGGAGGCGCGGACGCCGCCCTCCTCGACCTGCCCGACGCCTCGATGGCGCTGAGGGGCACGACGGAGCCTCCGGACGGTCGCGCGCTCGCCGCGCTGCTGCAGGCGCACCACGTCGGTGTATGGCACGCCGCGTCGCGCGCTGCGGCGGACTCCGAAAGCTTCGTCGGACAGTTGCGCGACGCGCGCGGGCTGTGGATCGACGGCGGCGAGCCCGGAGCGATCATCGATCGCTACATGGGGACGCGCGCGGAGCGCGAGATGGTCGCGCTGCTCGAGCGCGGTGGCGTGATCGGCGGCACGTCGGCGGGTGCGGTGATCTGGGGCTCGCGGGCCATGATCCTGCGCGCCGGCGTCTCGGGCCATCTCTACGCGGGCGTGCCGGCGGAGAGCGTCGTGATCGGCCATCCGCACGAACCGGCGTTCGGCCTGCTGCGCAACGTGGCGATCGTCCCGCACTTCGCCGAATTCAAACTGGAGGCGGCGGCCCGCAAGTTCGCGGCCGCGTATCCGGGGCTGCTCGTCATCGGCATCGACGAAGCGACCGCGCTCGAAGTCCACGCCGGGGTCGGCGCCGTGCTCGGGCGCGGGCACGTCACTGTTTTCGACGGGCGCCAGCATGGCGGCCAGCCGTTCCTCGTGTTGTCGAGCGGCGCCCGCTACGACCTCCGCACGCGTGCGGTGATCTGAGGAGCCACGACCATGATGCGTCTCACGCTGATCGCGCACCGCTACGTGTCGCTCGTCGCTCTCGTGTTCGTCGTGCTGTTCGGCGTCACGGGAAGCATCATGGCGTTCGAGAGCCCGTTGGATCGGCTTTTCGCGCGCCGCCTGTTCGAAGTGCCCATGTCCGCCGCGCCGGCGCTGCCGCTCGAGCGGGTCGCGGCGATCGTGGCCGCGCACGAGCACGCGAACGCGCCGCTCGGATTTCGCCTGCCGCTGAACGCGCACGAATCTACGTCGGCGTACCTCGACGACGGCCGCGAAGTGTTCGTCGACGGTCGCACGGGCAAAGTCCTGGGCTCGCGCCGCGGCTCGCCCTTCCTCCAGGCGGTGCATTCGCTGCACACACAGCTGCTGCTCGGCCGCCCGGGCAAGACGATCGTGGCCTCGGCGGGAGTCGCGGCGCTGTTCGTCGTGCTGACCGGGCCGATCCTGTGGTGGCGCACGCGACGAACACGTCTCGTGCGCCGCGGTTCGGCGCTCGGCGGCACGTTCGACCTGCACGCCGTGACCGGTTTCTACGCGTATCTGTTCCTGCTGCTCGCCTCGGTGACCGGCGTGCTCATCGGCTACGAAGACGCAATCGTGCCGAAGCTGTATTCGTGGAACCACGCGCGGCCGGTGCCGCGCCAGACCCACGTCGCGCCCCGCCAGGGCGCGCCCGTCATTTCCGCCGAGCAGGCGCTGGCCCGCGCCCGCGCCGCGCTGCCCGGCGCCGTGCCGATCCTCATCGGATTGCCCGACGCGCCGGATGCGCCTTACGAAATTCGCATGCGCACCCCGGGCGACCGCACGCCGGGCGGGCGCAGCTGGGTGCTGCTCGACCCGCACGACGGATCGGTGGCGGTCTCCCAGGACATCCGCCGCGCGGCGTTCCCGGCGCGCTACTCGTACTGGGTGCGACAGCTCCACACCGGCGACGTCGCGGGCAATCCGACGCGTGCGCTGATGTCGCTGGCGGCGCTCGTCATGGTGCTCCAGGCCGCGACCGGCGCGCTCCTGTGGTGGAAGCGGCGCGCGGCGCGGCGCCGCGCGTAGGGCGCCTCCGCACGGCGTGGGTCCGCCGAGTGGCGCGGCCCCCGGGCCGCGCGGCGACGCTCTTGACTCTCCCCTCGCGGGAACCTTTGCACTGTTCCCCGTCGGCGGCTTCCGGCGGTGGTCGTCGGAGCGTGCCGACGGGAGAACCCCGCGATGAGAGATCCCGCGTGCAGCGTGCTCACGGCCGCCCTGCTATTCACGTCCCGCATCGATTCCAGCGAATTGCGCCGCCGCGCGGACTGGGGATTCCGGCTCGTCGCGAGCGGCGCGGCCGCGGAAGTGCGCGGGCTGCGCGACGGCAGCGCGGCCGACAGCGCCGGGCTGCGCGAAGGCGATCGCGTGCTGAGGATCAACGGAGCCGCGCTCGGCGACGCGCGAACCATCGCGCACGTGCGCCGGATGTTCCGCGGAGGCGACCGCGTGAAGCTCGAGGTCGAGCGCGACGGCGCGGCGCGGGCCATCGGGCTGACGCTGCCCGCCGTGCCCGAGGAACGGATCGCCGGTTGCGACGTTCGTTACGGCTCGGTCGTGACGCCGGCGGGCTACCGCGTGCGCACGGTCTTCACGCGTCCGGTCGGCGCGCGCGGCGCACTGCCCACGATCGTGTTCATCCCGTGGCTGTCGTGCGACGCGGTCGAGGGCGTGACGCCCGGCGACGGGTGGATACAGCTCCTGCACGCGCTCGCCGCGCGCAGCGGCTGGGCGTTGTATCGCGTCGAGAAGCCGGGCAGCGGTGACAGTGAAGGGCCCGATTGCTCGACCAACGACCTGGCGACCGATCTCGCCGCGTTCCGGGCCGCGCTCGCGGACGTTCGCCATCTGGACGGCGTGGACGCGGAGCGCATCGTGCTGTTCGGCGGCAGCATCGGCGGCGCGCTCGCGCCGGTGCTCGCGACGGAACATCCGGTCGCCGGGCTGATCGTGTCGGGTGGCTTCTCGCGCACGTGGCTCGAGCACATGCTCGAGATCGAGCGCGCGCGCATGACGCTGGACGGCGTCGCGCCCGCGGACGTCCATCGCGCGCTGCGCGGCTACGCGGACTTCTATACGCTGTACCTCAATCACGACCTCACGCCGGCCCAGGTGCTGGCGCGACGTCCGGATCTCGCGCCGCTGTGGCACGACGCTCCTGAGGGTCAGTACGGACGACCCGCCGCCTACTATCAGGGGCTGCAGGACCTGAACGTCGAACAAGCCTGGGCCGCGCTCGAGGTGCCGGTGCTCGTGCTGCATGGCGAATACGACTGGATCATGAGTCGCGCCGAGGCCGCGCACATCGAACGCCTCGTGAACGCGCGACGGCCGGGGCGCGTGACGCTGGAGATGGTGCCGCGGACGGATCACAACCTCGAGGTGTACGCGACGCCGCTCGACGCGTATCGCGGCGTCGGCGGACACTTCGACAGCGCATTGACGGATCGCGTCATCGCGTGGCTCCGTACGCTCGGGGCGCGGGACGAACGTCGCTAGAGGGCGCCCATGTTTCGCATCAGCGATTTTTCGCGCTTCACGCGGGTCAGCGTGAAGACGCTGCGCCATTACGATCGGCTCGGGCTGCTCGAGCCCGCGTTCGTGGACCCCGAGACCGGCTATCGCCATTACGCGGCGCGCCAGGTCCGGCAGCTGCAGCGCATCCTCGCGCTCAAGGGCCAGGGCTTCGCGCTCGAGCACATCCGCGAACTGCTCGACGCCGGCATGAAGAAATCCGCGCTCGCCCGGCTGCTCTCGGCGAAGCGTCTGGAGCTCGAGCGCCAGCTCGCAGTCGACCAACGCCGGCTGAACGCCGTGATCGCGAGCCTGGCCGAGATCGAGAGCGGCGCGCCGCCGACGCTGCCCGTCGTCGTGCTCGCCGAACTCCCCGCCGTTCGCGTCGCGACGCGACGCGCCCGCGTGACCTCGCTCGATGACGGCGTTCAGGAGCTGTTCGAAGCGCTCGAGCGCGACGTCGCGGCCGACGGCGCTCGCGCGGAGGGCCCGCCGCTCGCGATCTATCACGATCGCGCTCATCGCGACGAGGATGTGAGCGTCGAGGTCGCGGTTCCGGTCATGTGCGAAGGAACGCGCGTCGGCCAGGCGCGGGTACGCACGCTGCCCGCGGTGGCCACCGCGGCCTGCGTCGTCTACGCCGGCAGCTACGACCAGTGGGCCGGCGTCATGCGCGGGCTGCTGGGCTGGCTGCAGGCGCGCCGCCTCCGGCCCGCCGGCCCGTTCCGCGAAGTGTTCCTCCAGTTCAACGCCGGCGCGCCCGAGCCCGTACGCCTGCCGCACGCGTACCTCGTCGACAAACCGGAAGATTTTCTGACCGAGATGCAGATTCCGGTCGAGCGCCGTCGTCACGGCCCGGTCGCCTGACGGCGCTTCGGTTTCCCGACTCGACGGCGCTTGAGTTTCGGGCGCGCACTCCCGGTGGCGCGGAATCCGCTCCATCAGGTGGGGCATCCGCGGCCGCGATACTTGTGGCCTCGCGAGCAAGTCTTCCAGCCGCCTCGGTTCGCGCGGGGCATGTCAGCCTCCGATTCGTGAGCGTTCGATCGCGCATACGCTACCATCCCGCGCCATGGTGATCGCCCCGCCGGCCACGCTGCCCGCCGTGTCGCGCGCGCTCGTCGCGCTCGGCTGGCTGGCGTTCTTCTCGTTCTTCTTCGCGAAGAAGAAGCCCGCGGCGTCCGAGCACGTCGAGAAGCGCGCGCGCGTGTCGTGGGTCGGCATCGCGCTCCAGATGGCGGGCTTCGCGCTGGTGTGGATGCTGCAGCGACCGTTCCCGCGCGCGGACGCGCCGCTCGGCGCCGTCGAGATCGCCGCCGACGTGCTCGCGCCCCTGCTGTCGATCGCGTCGGCGTGGCTCGGGCTGTCCGCCGTGCGCACGCTCGGCCGGCAATGGAGCTACAGCGCGCGGCTCGTCGAGGAGCACGAGCTCGTCACCACCGGGCCGTACCAGATCGTGCGCCATCCCATCTATACCGCGATGTTCGGCAAGCTCCTGGCCACGAGTTTCGCTTACGGCCATTGGATCGGCCTGCCCGTCGCCGGCGGCGCGTTCGTGATCGGCACGCTGATCCGCATTCGCGCCGAGGAGAGGCTGTTGCGCGGCGCGTTCGGCGCACGGTTCGACGACTACGCGCGGCGCGTGCCGGCGTTCGTTCCGTTCTGGCGCCTCGGCCGCTGACGGCCGGCCTCGTTCCCATCGTCGGAAAATCCCTGGAATCCCACTGGCGCCTCTGGAATCAGAATGATATCATAGCGACATCACCCAGAGGAGGGCTCCGATGATTCGCGAAAACGAAGCCCCGGCGCTGCCGGGCGGACTCATGGTCGTGCTGCTGCTGGCCGGCGACATCGGCGCGGCGTGGTGGGCGATCACCATGTTGCGCGGTGGCTCGGTCCCGATGTTCCTGTTCGGCATCTTCCTGGTGCTGGTCTTCACGGTGTGCTTCGCCGGGCTGCTGCTGGTGAGCCCGGGCGAAGGCTGCGTGCTGCAGCTGTTCGGCACGTACTCCGGCACGATCAAGAAGGCCGGCTTCTGGTGGGTGAACCCGTTCACCGCGCCGCGCCGTCGCGTGTCGCTGCGCGTGCGCAATTTCGAGAGCGCGAAGCTCAAGGTGAACGATCACTCGGGCAATCCCATCGAAATCGCCGCGGTCATCGTGTGGCAGGTCGTGGACACGGCGGAAGCGGTGTTCCAGGTCGACGACTACAACAACTTCGTCAAGGTGCAGAGCGAAGCCGCGCTGCGCAACCTGGCGACGTCGTACGCGTACGACACCCACGTCGACGGCGAGATCGCGCTTCGCTCGAGCACGGGCGAAGTCGCGGACCAGTTGCGCAAGGAGATCCAGGAGCGCCTGGCGAGGGCCGGCGTCCAGGTCGTCGAGGCGCGCATCAGTCATCTCGCGTACGCGCCCGAGATCGCCAGTGTCATGCTGCAGCGCCAGCAGGCCAGCGCCATCGTGGCGGCGCGCTCGACGATCGTGGAGGGCGCCGTCGGCATGGTCGAGATGGCGCTCGACAAGCTCAGCCAGCGCGGCGTCGTGACGCTCGACGAGGAGCGCAAGGCGGCGATGGTCAGCAACCTCCTGGTCGTGCTGTGCAGCGATCGGCATACCCAGCCGGTCGTGAACGCCGGCACGCTGTACGGGGGATGAGCGGGTGTCCGAGCGGAAGCCGTTCCTGCTCCGGCTCGATCCGCTCGTGCTCGAGGCGCTGCAGCGCTGGGCCGCCGACGACCTGAGGAGCCTGAACGCCCAGCTCGAGTTCATCCTGCGGCGCGCGCTGAAGGATGCCGGGCGCGCGCCGCGCGGGGCGGACGGCGCGGCGGAATCGGTGCGCCGCGGCCGCAGCCGGCGCTGAAGCCCCTTGACTTCCCGCCTCTCGCCCGGTATTTAGTGCAGCCTAAGTTTCGTTAGGCCGCCCTTACGAATGGCGAGGAGCCCATGCTCTCCGGTAAGCAGACGCGATCGCGCAGCCTGTCCGCCAGCCACGAACACTACCTGCGTGCGATATGGGAAGTGCGCTCGCACCTCGGCTACGCGCGCCTCACCGACGTCGCGCGCGAGCTGCGCGTCGCCTTGCCCACGCTGTCCGTGGGCCTGCGCGCGCTCGAGGCCAAGCGCCTCGTGCGCCACGACGAGCGGCGCTTCCTCGTGCTGACACCGAGCGGCGAGCGCATCGCCCGCGAAGTGCACCATCGGTTCGCGGTTACGCGCGCGTTCCTGCGCGACGTCCTCGGCGTGCCCGCGGCGGCGGCCGAGCACGAAGCCTGTCTTCTGGAACACGACGTCAGCGGCGCCACCACCGAGCGCCTGCTCGACCTGCTGAAGCTCCTGCGCGAGGACGGCGAGCTGCGCGAATTCTTCCAGCATCGGTTCGCCGAGTACCACCGCACATGCCGGCCGACGCTCGCCGAGTGTGCGACGTGCGACCTGGCCTGCCTGGGACCGGTGCGCCCGTGATCCGCCGCGCCTTTCGCACGCGGGCCGTACTCGCGGCGAGCGCCCTGCTCGTGAGCGTGGCGTTCTCCTCCGTGGCCGCCAAGGGCCCCGCGCGGCGTCCGGGTCTGCACGACACGCGCGAACAGGTCGAAGGCGCGCGCGAGTTGATGGGCACGACGTGCACGGTGTCGGTCGAGAGCCGTGACTCGCAATGGAGCCGGCGTTGCATGCAGGAGGCATTCGACACGATCGCCGACCTCGATAGCGTCCTCAGCTCGTGGCGCGAGGACTCAGAGCTATCCCACGTGAACGCGGCCGGCGCGGAGACGCGCATCGGGTGCTCCGAGCCGTTCTACGCATGCCTCGACTCTGCCCTGGTCATCGCCGCCGAGACCAATGGCGCGTTCGACCCGACTGTCGAGCCGCTGAATCGGGTTTGGGACCTGCGCGGCGACGGCCGCGTGCCCGAGCCCGGCGAACTCGCGGACGCGCGCGCGCTCGTCGGATTTCACCTGTTGTCCGTGGTGCCGGGTGCGCGCACGGTGCGCTTCCCAAGGCCCGGCATGGGGCTCGACTTCGGCGGCATCGGCAAAGGTTTCGCGCTCGACGCGGCCATGGACCAGCTGTATCGGCGCGGCGTGAAGCGCGCGCTTGTCAATCTCGGCGGCCAGATCTCGACGTTCACGGACGGCGAAGCGTGGACCGTCCAGATCGCGGACCCCGCGGATCGCCTGAAGCCGGCGGTGCGACTCGTCGTGCGCCGGACGTCGATCTCGACGTCGTCGCAGAGCGAACACCACTTCACGGCGAACGGGCGAGACTACGGACACATCCTTGACCCGCGGCGCGGCGAGCCGGTGAACACGAACGCGTCGGTCACGGTCCTGGCGCCGAGCGGCACGCGGGCTGACGGGTTGTCGACCGCGTTCCTCGTCATGGGCCGTGACGCGGTCGACGCGTACCTCGATGGCCATCCCGAGATCGGCGCGCTGTGGATGGAGCCGACACAGGACGGCATCCGCGCGTGGCGCTGGCACCTCGCGACCGTGTCCGTCGAGCCGGGCATTGCCGTGCAGTGGATGAACTGAGTCGGGCTACAAGCCTGCTCCGCCGCCTTCCCGATCCACCCTCGGATTCGAAAGGACCGCTCGCCGTATGTCGCGTTGGTCGCTCCTCGTCTCGCTCGCTGTCGCGTTTGCGGTCGCCCTCCTCGCTCCCCGCGCCCTTCGCGCTGACGACGACCCTCGCGTCGCGGAACTGGAGCGCAAAGTGGACGCGCTCACGGAAGAGATCGAGCAGTTGAAGCTCGGGAGCGCGGCAGACACGACGCGTCTCGCCATGCGCCTCGGACTCGCGCCGGCCGCGGCGAAGGTGTACGGCTCGACGGGCGGCGTCTCGATCGGCGGCTACGGCGAGATGCAGTTCGAGCGCCCCGATCGCACGCGCCAGGACGACACCCTGTCCGGGCTCGCGCCGCGCGCGGACTTCCTGCGTGCCGTGATCTACGTGGGATACAAGTTCAGCGACGAACTGCTCCTGAACTCGGAGATGGAGTGGGAACACGGCGGCGTGCTCGACGAAGGCACGGCCACGGTCGGCCCGACGAGCGGCGAGGGCGATGTCGCGCTGTCCGGCGAGGCCACGCTCGAGTTCGCGTACCTCGACTGGTCGCGTCATCGCGGCTTCGGCGTGCGGGCGGGCAAGCTGCTCGTTCCCGTCGGCATCACGAACGAGATCCACGAACCTCCGATGCTCATCGGCGCGCGCCGCCCGAACGTCGAGGACGCGATTCTGCCGACGACGTGGAGCGGGAACGGCGCGGGCGTCTACGGCGAGCTGCCGAGTGGTTGGGCGTATCGCGCCTACGTCATCGAGGGGCTGGACGCGTCGCGCTTCAGCGCGGATGGCGCGTTCGCCGAGGGTCGGCAGCATGGGACGGAGAGCCTGTTCACCCATCCCGCCGTCACCGCGCGCCTCGACTGGACGGGGCTCCCCGGGCTGCTCGTCGGAGTGTCGGGATTCCGCGGCGACGCATGGCAGCGCGACCAGCCCGCTGGGGCGCACCTCGCGCCCGTCGTCACGCTGTGGGACGCGCACGCGCGCTGGCAGCGCCGTGGCCTCGACGCGCGCGGCCTGTGGAGCGCGGGCACGCTCGCCGACGCGGGCGCGCTGTCGGACGCGCTCGGTCTCACGGGCGCGGAACGTCTGGGCGAGCGCGTGTTCGGTGGCTATCTCGAGGCGGCGGTCGACCTGCTCGGTGCCGCGCGGCCCGGCACGCACTACGCGCTGCTGCCATACGCGCGCTTCGAACGGTGGAGCACGCAGCAGAACGTGCCGGGCGGCCGCGAAGATCCGGCGAACCAGCGGCGCGCGATCGTGGTCGGCACGGCGTTCAAGCCGCACCCGAACGTTTCGCTGAAGGCCGAGCGCGAACTGCTGCGCGACAACGCCCGCACGTCGACGGCGCGATGGAACGTGGCGCTCGGGTACCTGTTCTAGCGTGCGCGCGCTCCACGCGGCGACGCTGGCCGCCGCGCTCGTCGCTTTCGTGCCGGCACGACCGGTCGCGGCCGTCGTGTTCATGACGCAGAAGGAGGCGCTCGCCGAGGCGTTCCCCAACGCGCGCATCGAGCGACGCGCGCTCGTGATGGACAGCGCGCAGGTGAGCGCCGTCGAGCAGCGCGCGCGCGTGCGCGTGACGTCGCGCCTCGCGGTCGCGTATCGCGCGTGGCGCGGCGACTCGCTCGCGGGCACCGCGTTCTTCGACACGCGCACCGTGCGCACGATGCCCGCGATCTTCATGGTCGTGATCGCGCCCGACCATCGGGTGCGGCGCGTCGACATCTTGGCGTTTCATGAGCCGCCCGACTACCAACCGGGCGCGCGCTGGCTCGGGCAATTCGAGGGGCGCCCGCTCGACGACGAACTCTGGCCGGAGCGCGGCATCCGCATGCTGGCCGGCGCGACGCTCAGTTCGCGAGCGATCACGGACGCGACGCGCCTCGCGCTCGCGCTGGAACAATTGCTGCCCCCGGCCGAGCGCGCGTCGGACCCGAACGCGGCGCCCGGCGCGCGAGGCGCGAAGTGAAATACCTCCAGTCGGGCGGATTCCAGAACCAGCCGCTCATGCGCCTCACGCTCGGGCTGGCGTTGCTGCTGCTCGCCGGTTTCTGGTGCACGAACCTCGCGCTGTACCTCTCGCACATGACGCTGGATCCCGCGTCCGTCGCCCAGTACTACCGCGGCGATGAAGCCGAGTTCGTGCCCGCACGCTCGGCCGAGAGCATGCTCGAGGTGACACACATGCACCTGCCGATGTTCGCGCTCGTGCTTCTGCTCCTCACGCACCTGCTGATCTTCGTGCCCACTCGCTTCGCGGTGAAGGTCGCGTTCATCGTGATCGCGTTCGGCTCGGCGCTGCTCTCGGAGGCCGCGGGTTGGATGACGCGCTTCTGGAACCCCGGCTTCGCGGTGTTGAAGGTCGCGATGTTCGTCACCTTTCAACTCTCGCTCGCCGTGCTCATCCTAGGCCTCGCGGCGTTCCTCGCCGGCGGTGAGGCCGCGAAGGGCCGCAAGCGTGCGCGCCGGCGCGTCGGCGGCCCGCCCGCTCCGCACTCGCCCGTTTGAGGCGGACCGCAGCCGCCGGAGGTCCGGGGTCCGTCGCGACCAGGCGGGCCGCGAAACTTTCCCGCCGTCCGATCCCGCGGATATCGATCCGCAGCGAATCGTAATTGCTGACCGGGCATCCCAACCGTCGCCATGCACTAGATGGCCACGCGACGTGGAGCGCCCCTCGAGCGCACGTCGATCGCCGTGCGTACCCGTTCGCCATCGCTAAACACGCTCGCCGTCGCGCATCCTTGTCAAAGACATGATGCCGTGGTCGGGCGCGGCGGAGTATCAAGCGATGAGTCTTCGGCCCTTGCCTTGACCGGAACAGGGGTCGCACTTCATGTCAGAGGAGTCCACATGATGAAGCGGCGCTGGTTCTGGGTGAGCTCGCTGGGTGTCGTTTGCGCGAGCCTGAGCCTGTTTGCGATCTACTCCTGCGGTAGCAGCAGCAAGTCGACGGCGCCCCCGGGCGGCGGCGGCGGCGGCGCCGAGCTGAATTCGGGCAACATCACGGCCGGGACGGGCGTGTTCAGCCACACGTTCGCGACCGCCGGGAGCTTCCCGTACCACTGCACGATCCATTCGGCGATGACCGGCAACAACGTGACCGTGAGCGCGGCCGCCGACAGCACGATCATCACCGTGCACATCCAGAACGCCTCCTCCACCGGCTTCAACCCGAAGAACGTCTCGGTCAAGCCGGGCGGTCAGGTCGTCTGGTACAACAACGATTCCGTGCCGCACACCGTCACGACCGGCAGCTGAGTTTCGCTGCCGTCCCGCGGCCGGCCTCGCGATCTCCGGGGCCGGCCGCTTCGTCTTGGCCCGCGCGGCCGGACGGCCGCGCCCGCTGTGGCGCACGCGCCACAACCGGGCGACGCGGGCGTCGGTCCGAGGCCTCAACCGGTTGCCGCGCAACGCCCGCAGTCGGACGGCCGCACTGGCACACGCCCTGCAATATGGGAACGACAGCAGGCGTTCACGCACCGTGAGGAGGGCGTCATGAAGAAGGTCGGGACTCTGAGAATCTGGACCGCCGGAATGTTGCTTTCGGCGCTCGCGATCGGTGCGTTGGCCCCCATGGCCCAGGCCGATCATGGTCGTGCCTACGGTCACTACAAGTATCGCCGCACCGTCACGTACGCACCGCCGTTCGTGCGTTCCGGCTATCCGATGCGCCGCGTGATCGTGGAGCATCGTTCGGGCGGCGGCGCCGGTCCCGTGCTCGCCGGTTTCATCGGCGGCCTCGTGCTCGGCAGCGCGATTCAGAGCCACCCGGTCTACGCCGCGCCGCCCCCGCCGTCCTATTACTACTACGACCCGTATGCTCGCGTGCGCTACAGCACGCTCGACGACTGCGACCGCGATGCACGCTGGCACCGCCACCCCCGTGTGGTGCAGGTGATCGAGGTTCGCTCCGGCGATTGCATCGGGTCGTACTCGTGGCAGGGCGGACGCTGGTGCGAGGACGATCGCGACGGCGGTCGAGGCTACAGCCGCGAGCGTGATGACGATCGCGATCGCAACTATCAGAACGACGATCGCGACCAGGACCAGCAGTATCGCGACGACCAGGACGACGAGGGCGATCCGGAGCGCTAGGCCCTTCAGACCGTGTGGATCCGCCAACCGTGGTTGGAGACGGGGAGCGTCCAAGGCTGCGGAGGGGATCCACCGAAACACGAC
>Ga0310810_10000116_pt1 | contig 82984 bp, 51 predicted proteins | sample NCmetagenome_FD_207641 | JGI IMG/M metagenome (GOLD analysis project Ga0310810, IMG submission 207641) | Soil microbial communities from experimental microcosm in Duke University, North Carolina, United States - NC | ecosystem: Engineered > Artificial ecosystem > Soil microcosm > Unclassified ... | reverse complement strand
CGACGCACGAGCAGGGAACGCTGCAGGGCGTGATTGCGGCGCGCGCCGCCGCCGTGGGGGCCGGGACCGTCGACGCCAAGATCGCCGCGGAAGGCCAGCTGACCCAGGCGCTGAGCCGGCTCATGGTCCTCACCGAGAACTACCCCGACCTGAAGGCGAACCAGAACTTCCTCGGGTTGCAGGAGGAGCTCACCTCGACGGAGAACAAGATCGCCTTCGCCCGGCAGGCCTACAACGACGCCGCGATGACCTACAACACGAAGATCGAGACCTTCCCGTCGAACCTCGTCGCGGGCAACTTCGGTTTCAAGCCCGAGCCCCTCTTCCAGGTGACCGACGAGAAGCAGCGCGAGGCCCCTCAAGTGAAGTTCTAATCCCATGTGGGAAGCGATTGAGAGCAATCGCCGCCGTTCCCGGATCATCGTCGCCGGCATGGCGGCGCTCCTGGTCCTGCTGGGGGCGCTGATCGGCGGCGCCATCGACGCCCGCGGCGGCCTCGTCGTCGGGATCGGCGCCGCCCTCTTCCTCTGGTTGCTCCTCTGGCTCGTCGCCGTCTTCCAGGGCGACTCGATCATGCTCGCCGTCGCGGGCGCGCAGAAGATCGAGAAGGCGGACGCGCCGCAGCTCTTCAACGTCGTGGAGGAGATGGTCATCGCGTCGGGGCTCGGACGGATGCCCGACGTCTACATCATCCCCGACGACCGTCCCAACGCGTTCGCGGCCGGCCGCAAGGCGGAGACGCGCGTCGTCTGCGTGACGTCCGGCCTGCTGCGGCTGCTCACCCGCGACGAGCTGCAGGGCGTGATCGCCCACGAGATCGGCCACCACAAGAACGGCGACCCGGCGCTCATGATCCTGATGGGCGTGATGCTGGGCGCGATCGTGCTGATCGCCGAGGTCTTCCTGCGAGGCAACGTCTGGGGCGGCCGCCGCCGCTCGTCGAGGGACTCCGGCGGCATCGAGGTGCTGCTCGCGGTCCTCGCGATCGTGCTGGCGATCCTGGCGCCGATCCTCGCCCAGATGATGTACTTCGCCTGCTCCCGGCGGCGGGAGTTCCTGGCGGACGCGTCGGCGGCCCGCTTCACCCGCTACCCCGAGGGGCTGGCCTCGGCGCTGGAGAAGATCTCCGTCGAATACCAGGGAGGCATCCGCGCCAACAAGGTCCTCGCCCCCATGTACATCGTGAACCCGATGCAGGCGCTTGCGGCGGTCGGGCTCTTCTCGACCCACCCGCCCACCGAAGCCCGGGTCCACATCCTGCGCGCCATGGGCGGCGGCGTCGCCTACGTCGACTACGACGCGGCGTACCGGAAGATCACGGGACACGCGGGCTGCATCGGGAAGCGGACGCTGGCGGGCGACACGCCGGCGCAGGCGCGGGAGGCGTCGCCCGCGGCGCCCGAGACGCGCGACGAGACCGTGACGCGCTCGCGCGAGGTGGGCAACATAGTCGGGCGCATCGACGGCTTCACGATGATGCAGTGCCCCTGCGGCGTCGGCATCAAGGTCCCGCCGGGGTCGAGCTGGACCTCCATCCCCTGCCCCCGCTGCGGCCGCGACAACCCGATCCCGAAGGCCCAGGAGGCCGAGCGGGCCGACGGACCGCTCACGTTCCGCCGCCAGGGCAAGGGCTGGCAGTCGTTCCGCTGCTCCTGCGGCGCCGGCATCAACGTTTCCCCCGCCTTCGAGGCCAGGACCCAGTCCTGCAACCGCTGCGGCCGCACGATTGAAATTCTTTGAACCTTCGCGGCCCCCACTCCGTTGATCCGGTGATACGATGAGGAGGGGAGGGCCAGCCCGATGAGCGCGTCCAGACTTCTTGCCGCCTGCCTGCTGGCGGGCTTTTTCGTGGTTCCGGCGCGGGGGAACAGCCTCGCGCCGACGCCCGCCGACCTGAATCGGGCCCTCGCGCTGGCGCAGGCCGGCATCCTCGATGCTGAAACCCAGCTCAAGGCCTACTTCCCCTTCAAGACCTTCGACCCACCGGCCAATCCCCGGCCCTATAAGTTCTGGGGCTCCGATCAGACCGAGACGCTGGAGCCCCCGGCGGGCACGATGCTGGAGAGCGCGGTCAATCCGTCGTTCGCGGTCGAGCAGGATGCGGACCCCGCGGCCGGCAGCCCGGCCGCCCGGACCCTCAAGATCGGCGGGGCGCTGCGCGGCCTCTCGGGCGTCCAGGGGCCCGCCACCTACGCGACCAACGGCGACCACTACGTGCTGCGGGTCTCCGATCTTTCCGGCCGCATCTACGTCAACGACGGCGTCGACGGCGGCCCGACCGGGAGCGTGACGCAGAACCTCAAGCGGATCCTGAACATCCTGGGCACCGTGCTGAGCGAGGCAAACCTCGGCGACCGCATCGTGAACAACCGGCCGCCGGGGGGCTACGCCACCCTGAGCGACTTGCTGCCCGCCCTCGGAAGCGAGGCGTCCTACGTGAACGTCCGCGACTTCCTCACGGCCCACGCCTGGGTCGATCGGAACGTCGCCAACCCGGTCGGGCTGTCCTCCGCCACGAAAGGCCGGATGCCGGTCCAGTACTACCGGGGCACGCCGGAAGTGTTCCGGGCCGGCGGGTCGATGGACTCCGACGGCATCGACGTGGTCGCTCCCGGGCCCCTGGATACCATCCCGAGCGCCACCCTTCCCAGCACGATCCAACAGGCGGACGTGGCCATCTACGGTCTGGACACCCTCGCGCCGCAGTGGATCGAGATCGTGGGGCGCGCGCCGGTCAACGTCAATGCGGCCCGCCGCGAGGTGCTGGTCGCATTGCTCGCGGGCCTCCAGGGCTGGTTCGTGAGCGAGCGCAAGCGCAACAACCCGCGCTGGGCCGGTGACCTCTACATCGGGTTCAAGGCCAACATGACGTTCCGCCCGGGCATGGGCGGCAGCGAATACGGGTACCTGATGGAAACGTACCCGATCGCGCTTCCCGGCGGGGTCGGCATTTCTCCCTACGTCATCGCCGACGAGATCATCGCCTGCCGCGAACGGAAGGCCTCAGCCTACGTCAACTATGCCACGGTGCCCTGGAGCGGCCCCTTCAAGAATTGGAGCCAGTTCAACCTATTCATCGACAACCTCGTGACCGTCGGGGCCCTGAGCGATCCCCGCGCGATCCACAAGGCGTACGAGGAAGAAGGAGTCGACCCTGCGGGATTCGGAGCGTTCGTGCCCGACGCCGGCGCCCAGATTCAGGCGGTCAAGGCCATCGCCGCCACCCTGAAGGCCAACTTCAACCCGAACCTCCACCTCAACGAGTTCAACCCGGACGACAACCTGCACCTGCTCGTCGACAAGACGGACCTCTTCGTGAACTCGACCGAGTTCTGCTTTGTCCCGACCGGGTACTTCGAAGTCGAGTCGCTCGGGCGCGTCGTCCGTCCCGCCGACGCCCAAACCGACGCGTTCCTCGCCTCCGACAACCAGCTCATGGCCCAGGCGAAGGTCGGCGCCGTGCTGAAGCTCTACGACCAGTACCGCGAGACGAACCAGAAGCAGTTCTACGCCGGCACGCTGGCGGCCCAGACGGCCCTCCCCGTATCGAGCAACGGCAACTCGCTCGAGATCGGGCCGGAGCCGGACAACGGCGTCTTCCCCGGAAACCTGGGCGCGGGCGGCAATCCCGACAATGAATGGGGCGGCTACATCGCCCTACCCACGGTCGGCAGCGTCTGGCACGGCAGCGCCCCCAAGGCCAAGAACACGCTGGCGACGACGCTCAGCCTGGCGGCCGCGCCCCACCTGAACGCGGGCATGCACGCCCACTTCACGCTCGACAGCGACCTCTGCGATCACCCGTTCGACCGGCACGAGATCGCCGGACTTCCGAACGTTCTCATGGAGAAGGAAACGTACAACTATCCCGACCGCGTGCCCAACGGGACGCTACTCCCCTACGCCGGACCCTACGATCCGACGAAAGGCGACCACCGCATCGCCAAGAGCTTCCGCCTGACGGGCGGAGCGCCCCCGACGCTGACGCCGTTCGTCTCGAGCGACCTTAGGATCGACGGGCTCTATGCCGAGCGCCATTCCGCCCCGGCCTACTACATGCACAAGGCGGGGCTCCACTTCTGGGACTGGAACGGCGCCAATGCCCACGGGATGGTGAGCTTCTGGTTCAAGCCGTCGTTCTACCCGGAGCGCACCGGGAAGATCCGCAAGCTCTGGGACATGACCCGCTATCACGACAGCTGCGGATCGGCGGTCAACGTGTCCCCCTTCGAGTTCTGTTTCTGGCCCGTCCAGTACGACCCCAACCAGTCGGAATACGGCGGCGGGCCGAAGTTCTGGTCCAACAACATCGGAAAGTTCGAGCCCTGCTCGCTCTGGTTCGGCTCGAAGCAGTGGCACTTCGACAGCAATTTCACGACCGGCAGCAGCCACCAGTTTGGAAAGATCACGAAGTGCCTCAACCATCTCGAGCACTTCAGCGAGGCGCCCGGCAGCAAACCCAGCCCCCTGCGCGCCCATCGTTGGATGAACGCGACGTTCTCGTGGGCGCTCAACGGCGTTGCCGACCCGAGCGGCAATCTGGCGAAGCTGTATATCAACGGGACCGAGAACTACTCGACGTTCAGCCAGGCCTCGATGACCGGCTTCTCGGACGGCTTCAACCGCATGAACGGCTTCGACAAGCATTCGGGCGGCGCCTACAACCACATGCGCATCGGCGGGACCTCCCGCGTGGCGAACGCGGCGGTTCCGGTCGGCCAGGGCGGCTACCGCGGGAACTACTCCTCCGACGCGACGATCGACGAGCTCTACGTCTGGAAGACCGAGACCGACGTCGCTCCGGACCTGCTCTGGACGTTGGGCCGCTATTACAACGTCCGTCGCGAGACGACGTTCGAGGGCGTCTTCGTGTCCCAGCCCATCTCCCTGCCGCCGGCGGGAGGCGGCTCCTTGAAGGTGCTCGGAACGTCCTGGACCTGGTACGGCGAGGAAACGGATCCGTCGACCGGCGACCGCGTGCTCTACGACTACAACAACCCGATGGCCCTGCCGGGCACGGACATCCAGCCTCGCGTGCGTCTGTCCCTCGCCGACGGCGGCCTCGTCTATGGTCCGTACAGCAACGACGGCTTCTCTCCGGTGCTGAACCTGGGCGGACAGACGCCCGTCATCGGCAACCCCGCGCAGGTGAAGTACCAGATTGGATTCAGCTTCGGGGCGGGATCCAACGCGTCGATCCTCCTCGCCAGCCCCGTCCTCGACGACGTGACGCTCTACTGGTCCGACGGCGCGGCGAGCACGCGGGTCGACACGCAGACGCCGCTGCTCATCACCGGCCCGGGCGCCGCGGCGCTGCCCGACGCCCCCTACGGCGCGGTCTACACCCAGACCTTCACCGCCTCCGGCGCGGCGCCGATCACGTGGTCCGTGAGCGGCGGCACGCTCCCCGGCGGCCTGACGCTGGATCCTTCCACGGGCGTCCTCTCCGGATCGCCGAGCGAGGGAGGGAGCTTCACGTTCGTCGTGACGGCCACGGTCGGCTCGAACTCGTCCGGCTCCCAGTACGCTCTGACGGTGACGGGAGCCCCGTCCGGCGGCGGAGGCGGCGGGGGCGGCAAGGGCGGAGGCGGCTGCGGCCTGCTCGGCGCGGAAGCGCTCCTGCTCCTTCTTTTGCTACGATCTCGCGGGCATGCGTCCCGCAAGACTGCACATCTATAAGGGGGAGCGTGCGGCGGCGGAGCTCCGGAAGGGACGCTGCGTCGCGTGGCACGCCGGCCGCGAGACCCGCGCCGGGGAGATCGCGCTCTTCTACGAGGCGGCGCCGGTCTCCGCCATCGTCGCGGTCGGCCGGGCAGCGGGCGAGCCCTGGACGGACCGCACCTGGGGGCTTCTGATTTCCTACGATCGCGTGATGCTGCCCTCGCCGCTGCCGCTGCGGGACCTGCGCGCGGACCCGATCGCGGGCCGCTGGAGCGCGTGGCGGATGCTGTCGCGGACCCACGTGCGGATCCCGCCCGTGACGGCGACCGCGATCGCGCGGCTTCTCGTCTTGCGATCCGGAACGCTCGCGCCCTGGCTCGGGCCGCTGCTTACGGAATCTTGTTGATCGTGTAGTCCAGCTCCTGGTTGATCGCGCCGCCGTCCGCCCCGCGGATCTTGTAGCGGAGGACGAAGTGGTGCACCGGCTTGAGGCCGCCTTCGATTTTGAGCGTCACCGTCTTCCCGTCCGGGGACAGCGCGACGGACTGGACCTGCAGCGGCTCGCGGCCCTTCTTCGCGGGCTGCGAGACCCAGAACTCGGGCGAGCCGTAGTTCCCCGTCCACTGGATGTTGCACCACTCGGCACTGTAGCTGTCGGCGGCCGCCGCCGTTTCGGGGTCCAGGGCGTCCGTGAAGGTGATCCGGATCCCGTCCGCGCTCACCTTCGCGGAGAGCGGCGTGTTGAGCGGCTTCCCGTTGCTGCGGACGCGCTGGAAGCAGCCGTCGCGGGACGCGTCCGTCTGCCAGCCGCGCATGCCCACGACGTACATCTGGCCGTCGACAGGATTGAAGCGGCCGCGCATGACGCCGCTGAGGAACTTGAAGGGGAAGCGGACCACCCCGCCCTGCCAGACGTCGCCGACCTGCTCGCGCAGGACGTGGAAGAGCACGCACTTGCCGTAGGAGAGGTGGAAGAGCTCGCCGTCGAGCGCGCCCCACTTGCCGCCGAGCGCCCAGAGCTGGCCGCCGCCCGAGTTGTCCTGCGCGTAGGGGATCCAGCAGAGCGGCGGGTGCTGCTCCTTCGGCGGCGCCGGCGTGTGCGAGCAGGGCACGAAGCCGCAGAACTCGCCCTTCTTCGTGATGTAGTTGATCGGCGTCGTCGGGATCCAGTTGCCCTGGTTGTCGCTGGTCGTCAGCACGTCGCCGGGGCCGATGCTGATCCCGTTCGGGGCGCGGAAGCCGGTCGTCCAGACCTCGGAGCTCTTCCCGTCCTTGGCGACCTTGACCACGCAGCCGTGCTGCGGCACCACGGCGGCGCCCATGTTCGAGCCCTTCGCGTACCAGAAGTTGCCCTGGCTGTCGGTCTGCAGGTCGTGCGTGAACTCGTGGTACGCCGGGGTGACGCCGACGTCGTTGTTGAAGTTCTCGTAGAAGTCGGCCTCGCCGTCGCCGTCGAGGTCGTGGAGTCGCGTGATCTGGTCGCGACCCAGGACGTAGACCTTGTCGTCGACGATGCGCAGGCCGAGCGACTGGAAGAGGCCGGAGGCGAAGCGGCGCCACGTCAGCTTCTCGAGTTTCTCGTCGATGCCGGAAACGGTCCAGACGTCGCCGTCCATCGTGCAGACCGCGGCGCGCTTCCCGTCGGCAAAGAAGTCCAGGCCGGTGAGGCGCATGTAGGATTTCGAGGGGTTCTCATACGGGACCGTGAGGGTGTCGAGTTGGAAGGGCCCGGGCTCCTTCCCGAGCGCGCCGGCGGTCGTGACCGGCGCGTTGCGACCCGGGCCACCCTTGGTCAGCGGGGTCAGATCGGCCGGCGGCGGCGCCGCCTTCACGGCCTCGTGGAACCTGGAGACGTCCGACTTGGGTCCGGCCCAGATGAAGACGGTCGACTTCCCCGGCGGCAACGTCGCCTCGACGCGACCCGCCGTGCGGGTGAGCGGGACGCCGGCCACCTCAAGCAGCGTGTCGTCGCTTCCCGCCGGAGCCTCGAGGAGGAGCATCGGGATCGGCGCCGCCGCCTTCGAGACGTTGAAGGTCAGCGAGAAGACGTCGGTTTTCGGGTCGAAGGCCGGCCGCTCGAGGATCTCCGCCTCTCCGACGCTGTACGACAGGATGATCTGCTCGCCGTGGCGGTAGAGGCCGTTCCAGTGGGCCCAGTCGCGCGGGAGCGGGCCGTAGGGGACCTTGCCTCGAGGGTCCTTCCAGTCGCCGTTCTTCGAAAAGCCCAGACTGCCCTTCTTCGTCCCCCAGAGGATCGAGCCGTCCGGGAACGGCTGGCCTTCGAGGCCGTCGCGACCGGAGGGCCAGCCGATGCCGCCGCCGACCCAGGCGCTCGCGATGCGCATCTGCTCCGGGTCGAAGCAGAGGTACGCCTTCTTCTCGTCGTCGAGCTTGATGGCGATGCCCTTGTTGGCCCAGTTGCCCTTGCCGCTCCAGAGGGCGTCGAAGGTCCCGACCGCGAAGGGGCCGTGGTCCATCTCGGCGTACTTCCCCTTTTTGCCGGGGCCGGCGGAGAGCTGCCCCGCCTTGCGCTTCTTCCAGGTTGCCTCGTCCCACTCGAGCTTCTCGGCGCCCTTCTTATGGAAGAGCGCTTTCGCGGCGAGCAGCTGGCGGCCCGGCTGCTCCTGGGGCTGCCAGAGCACTTTGATCCCCGCCTCGCCGCCCCCCTGCGTGTATTCGATCTTCAGCTCGTGGTCGCCCTCGCTCAGGTCGGCGGAGCCCGTCTTCTCGGTCATGGGATGCTCGCCGCCGTTGTCGACCACGACCTTGCCGTCGACCAGGAGCCGCGAGCCGTCGTCGGACTGGGTCCAGAACAGCGTCTTGCCCGCCTTCTCGATGCGGAGGACGCCGGTCCAGCGCGCGTAGAAGTTTTCCGCCAGCTTCGTGCCGTGGAACTCGCCGTTGACGGTCGCGAAATCGATGGTCTTGTCGACGCGGACGAAGGTCGGCTTCACGGTCGCGGGCAGGGTCGGGAACCCCTCGGGCGCGGCGGCCAGGGCGAAGTACTCGCCGACGAGGCCGGGCTCGAGGTCCTTGTCCTGGGTAGCCGCGGGAAGGCACAAGGTGACGATCAGGAGGAGATTTTTCATCATGGAGATCCTACGCGCAGGACGGGCCCACATGGTCCGAAAAAAGTCGTAACAACTCATGGAGAAGCACCATCCAAACACTGATAATACCTCGCGGGAGAATCATCCTATGGAATGGCAGGGACGGCGGGAGAGCGACAACGTCGAGGACCGGGGCGGCGGCGGCTTCGGCGGCCGCGGCGTGGCGATCGGCGGCGGCCTCTCGCTCGTCGGCGTCATCATCGCCCTCCTGCTGGGCGTCGACCCCCGCGTCATCTTCCAGGGCGGCGGCGGCTCCGCCCCCGTTTCGTACCAGCAGCCGCAGGATCCCCAGGTCCGGGAGCAGCAGAAGCATTTCGTCGGCGTCGTGCTGGCCGATACCGAGGACGTGTGGCACGAGCTCTTCCGCCGCATGGGCAAGAGCTACCGCGAGCCGCGCCTGGTGCTCTTCAGCGGGCGGGTGCAGTCGGCCTGCGGGCTGGCGAGCGACGCGGTCGGCCCGTTCTACTGCCCCGGGGACAGCCAGGTCTACATCGACCTCCAGTTCTTCGAGGAGATGAAGAACCGCTTCCGCGCGCCCGGCGACTTCGCGCAGGCCTACGTGATCGCCCACGAGATCGGCCACCACGTCCAGAACCAGCTCGGCGTCAGCCAGCGGGTCCACGCGCAGCAGGGCCGCGTGTCCCAGGCGGAGTACAACCGGCTCTCCGTCCGGCTGGAGCTGCAGGCCGACTTCCTGGCGGGCGTCTGGGCGCACCACGCGCAGAAGACCAAGCACATCCTCCAGCCCGGCGACCTCGAGGAGGCGCTGCGGGCCGCCAACGCCATCGGCGACGACCGCCTCCAGCGCCAGAGCCGCGGCTACGTGGTCCCCGACGCCTTCACGCACGGGACGTCGTCGCAGCGGGCCCGCTGGTTCCGCCTGGGCTTCGAGACGGGCAACGTGAGCAAGATGGAAGAGCTGTTCAGCCGCCCCTACAACGAGCTCTAATCGCGCGGGGGCGAGCGCCCCCCCCACAGGGGAGGGATGGGGAGGGGGTACTTTTCTTCTGTTTCCTGTTTCCCGTTTCCTGCTTCCTGGGCTACCCTTCAGGGGGAAGGGAGACTCGCCGATGACCCGTCGACTGCTGATCCTCGCTCTTCTACTGCCGTCGACGTCCTGCGCCACGCGGAAGTACATGATGTCCCAGCCCCTCGACAACGGCCAGAAGGCGGTCTACGACGCGCCCTTCGACAAGGTCAAGCGGGCCTGCTACGACGTCATCGCGGAGCTCAGCTACAGCATCAAGGACGAGCAGTGGGACCACCGGGACGACAAGGCCTGGGTGATCAACTCCTCCGTGGGGCTGGCCTCCGGCGGCGCCGGGAAGTACGCCCGCTTCGTGATTATCAAGTCCGAAAAGGAACAGACGGTGTACGTGCTGGTGGAGTCCAAGGCCGGAACCCGGGGGGCGAACCAGTCCGACCAGGACGACCAGAAGAGCATTCAGGCGCGCATCGAGAAACGAGTCACAGGCAAGTAGAGAAGCGCTATCCAGGTCAGGGGATGCTTAGAATATGCCTTCCCGGGGGACGCCCCCGAAAGGCCGTTTCGGGCCCCCTGGAGGGCCTGAAACCCGAAACTTCCGGCTCCTCCAGCTGTTCCATAGAGGAGCGGGGCGAATCGTCTATGGGTAAGGGGGGCGAGTGACCGATCCCATCGGCCAGCTGGCGGTCCTGCGGGGTCTTATTACCCAGGCCCAGCTGGATGCGGCCATCGCCGAGCAGCAGCGGATGCGGACCGCCGGCCAGAAGGTCCGTCCCCTGGGCGAGATGCTCATTGCCCAGGAAGCCCTCTCCACCGCCCAACTCAACACGCTCCTCCAGGACGTCAAGCTCATCGGCAGCGTGTCCGCGTCGTCGGACGAGCCCGCGCCCTTCGCCAAGCCCGCCGCCGCGGAAGCCGCCCCGCCTCCCGCCCCTCCGAAGCCTCCCGTCCACGAAGCGAAACCCGAGCCGAAGCCCGAGTCGAAGCACGACGTGAAACACGAGTCGAAGCACGACTTGAGGCACGAGTCCAAGCATGACGCGAAGTCGGCGCCGGCCCCCGAGGCCAAGCCGGCTCCGAAGAAACTGACGGAATCCCGGACGGATAACCCCCTGCCCTCCGGGTCGTCGTCCCGGAACCCGGCGGCCTCCTCCGAACCCGATCAGAAGACCCGCCGGAAGGTCGTCGCGACGCCCTTCGGCAAGTACATGGTCCAGCGCGAGATCGGCCGCGGCGGCAAGGGCGTCGTCCAGGAAGCCACCGACACGGTGCTCGACCGCAAGGTCGCGCTCAAGACGATCCACATCGAAGCCGTCACCGACCCCAAGGAGATCGAGGCCGAGGGACGCCGCTTCCTGGCGGAAGCCCGCATCAGCGCCAGCCTGCCGAAGCACCCGCACATCGTCAGCGTCTACGAGGCCGGCGAAATCGACGGCAAGCGCTACCTGTCCATGGAGCTCATCCAGGGGCAGTCCATGATGCGCTGGAGGCGCATGAGCGGCGTCACCATCGCCCAGCAGGCGGCGCTGATCCGCAGCGTCGCGCTGGCGCTCGAGGAGGCCCACAAGGCGGGCGTCGTCCACCGCGACATCAAGCCGCAGAACATCCTGGTCGACCGCGAGAACCAGCCCCACCTCACGGACTGGGGCCTCGCGAAGGTGACCGGCCAGAAGGAAGACCTGGCCCAGACGGTGCCCGGCAAGGTCTGGGGCACGCCGACCTACATGAGCCCCGAGCATGCCAAGGGGCTGCCCACGATCGACCACCGGGCCGACGTCTACTCGCTGGGCATCCTGCTCTACGAATCGATCGCGGGCCGTCCGCCCTTCCGCAGCGACAAGCCCTCGGAGATCCTCGACAAGCTCGTCCGCGAGCCGGTGCCCCCGATCGGCAAGTTCGTCGACCCGGCCACCCTGTCGCCGCTTCAGAGAGACCTCGAGGAAGTCTGCATCCGGGCGCTGTCGAAGTCGCCCAACGAGCGCCACGCGAGCGCCCGCGAGTTCGCCAACGACATCTCGCGCTGCCTCGGCGACGTGCAGACCGCCGCGAAGAGCAAGAAGATCATCTGGGCCGGCGCGGCGGCGGCCGCCGCCGTCGTGCTCGTGGCCGTCCTGGCGTTCGCCTTCTCGGGCCCCTCGGTGGCGAGGGAGCTCGCGGAAGCCGAGCGTCTCTTCGGGATGGGCAAGGCGCAGGACGCGGTGGCGGCCTACGACCGGGTGCTGGCCCACGATGCCTCCAACCAGGTTGCGCTCGAGGGCCGCAAGGCGGCGCAGAAGAGGGTCACGGACCAGCACGAGGCCGAGAAGCGCCGCGCCGCCGAGGACGCTCGGCGCGAGGAGCGGGCTCGGGCGAAGGACAACGAGGACGAGATCAAGACCCGCCTCGAGGCGCGACGGAAGGCCGACGAGGAGGAAGCGATCACGCAGCAGGCCCGCCTCATGGCCGAGAAGCGCGAGGCCGAGGAGCGCGCGCGCCTCGCCGAGGAGGCGAAGAAGAAGGCGGAGGACAAGCTCAACCAGCCGGCCCCCGTGGCCAAGGTCGAGCCGCCCGTCCCCGTGCCGGCTCCGGTTCCGGCCCCCTCGCCGACGCCGGCGCCCACTCCGGCGCCGGGCCCGGCGCCCGCCGTGCCCGTCCCGGGCGCGGGTCGCAATCCGGATCCGAACGCCGTCGCCGCCCCCACCGGAGAGCCCAAGATCCTGGAGGACGGCACGCTGCACTTCGAAGCCGAAGACTTCAGCGGCGGGGCGAGCCCCGTCGCCAACGTCGACTACCACGACCTGACGCCGGGCAACGCCGGCCGGGCCTACCGCCCGCAGAGCGACGTCGACATCGGCCCGCTCCAGGAAGGCGGCTTCTTCGTCGGCGACATCAACGCCGGCGAGTGGCTGCACTACACCTTCCAGGGCGGGGGCCGCTTCCTGGTCGAGCTCCGCTGCCAGAATCGCCAGGGCGTTCCCCTGACCGGGGCCCTTCACCTCGAGGTGGACGGCGTGAACGTGACCGGGTCGATCACGGTGCCGGTCGGCACGGAGCGCCGCGGCTGGGGCACGGTGTCCGCCTCCATCCCGGCCCTGCCCCAGGGGAAACACGACTTGAGGGTCGTCTTCGACGGCCGCCTGGACGGCTTCGACTACTTCAACCTGAAGCCGTTCATGCCGGCGCCGGTGCCCGACAGCGCCTCGCAGCGCGACGCGGAGAAGATCGTCCGGGACGCCTTCAAGGGCGACTACGCCCGGAAGACGCCGGCCGACCTCCAGAGCTTCGCGAAGAAGCTGCAGACCGAGGCCGCCAAGCCCCAGAAGGAGGCGGCGCTCCAGTACGTGCTCCTGACCGAAACCCGCGACATCGCCGCGCTGGCGGGCGAAATCCCCATCGCGATGGGGGCGATCGACGACCTCGACCGCATCTTCGCGATCGACGCCTGGACGATGAAGACCGAGACGCTGGCGGCCGCCATGAAGTCCGCCAAGACGCCGGAGGCCGCGCGGCTCGTCGCCGAGGCGTACGGGCCCGTGATCGAGCAGGCCGTGGACCGCGACGACTACGAGCCGGCGCTGCAGCTCTGCCCCAAGGCCGAGACGGCCGCGAAGGCCTCGCAGAGCTCGAGCCTGCTCGCCAAGGCCCAGGCGCGCACGAAGGAAGTCACCGCGCTCCGCGACGAGTTCCGCAACCTGAAGGCCGCCCTCAAGACGATCCAGGACTCGCCGGCGGATCCGGCCGCGAACCTGGCGGTCGGCCTCTACCGCTGCTTCGCCAAGGGCGACTGGCTCCACGGCGCGCCCATGCTGGCCAAAGGCTCCGACGCGGTGATCGCAGCGCTCGGGCAGAAGGAGATGACGCCGCCGGCCGAGACCCAGGCCCAGGTCGCGCTGGCGGACGGCTGGCGCGAGGCCGGCGAGAAGCGGCTTGGAGCGACCAAGACCCGGCTCCTCTCGCGCGCGCTGCACTGGTACGAGAAGGCGCTGCCCGACATCCCCGGCCTCCTCCGGGTGAAGGTCGAGGGCTACATCGAGACGATCACCAAGGCGGTCTACGGCGGCTCCGACATTCTCCGGAAGAACCTCGTCTTCTGGGTCGAGCCCAGCCGCGAGCCGACGGACCCCTACCGCGAGCACGTCTCCGGCGCCAAGGTCCAGAACAACGGCAGCACGATCATCACCGATTCCGGCGCCAAGGTGTTCCAGTTCAACATCGGGCAGCAGAACCGCGGCTGGATCGAGTACCCGGCTTCGGACGCCGTCCGGACCATCGACAAGGCCGGCTCGATGTTCGCCTGGATCAAGACGGACATCCTCGACTACTGGGGCGGCATCGTGAACCGCGGGGGCGTGAACGACACGGTCGACGACTTCGGCCTCTGGGTGGGCCGCGGCAGCGTCGGCGCCTGGTTCAACTTCCCGGAAAATCGCCGGAGGTTGAACTCCAAGGGCCTGATCCCGTCCGGCAAGTGGTCGCTGGTCGGCGTCGCCTGGGACGAGCGCAACGCGACCTTCTACATCGACGGGAAGGAAGAAGGCGTGATGACGCTGACGGCGGCCGAGCTGCCCCAGCGCCGCACGGCGAGGATCTCGATCGGCAGCAACCCGCCGGGAGGCCAGGACCCCTACAACGGCCTGGTCGGCTCGGTCATGATCTACAACAAGCCCCTGACGGCCCCCGAAGCCAGCCTGCTCTATCTAGGGACCCGCCTGAAGTTCAAATAGCGTCGCCGGGGGGCTGAGCACGCTCCCCACTTCCTGCTTCTGCCTGCTTCCAACTTCGTGCTTCCTGCTTCCCGCGACTCACTTGGCTTCCACGTCCATCACGGCAATGACGCGGTTGACCCAGTCGTAGTAGCAGACTTCCTTGGAATCCTTCGAGAACGCCACCAGGGACGTCGGGAGGGGCAGTTCCCGGCTGACCTGGAAGCTCGCCGCCCCGAAGAGGTGGGCCCCGGTCGCGACCCACTTCCCGTCCGGACTCACCGCGAGGATCTGCTCCGTTGGGCGAGCTTTGGCGATGAACTGCGCGATCGCGGGATCCTTCTCCAGCGAGTGAGGCTTCGCGACGTAGCTGCCCAGAGGAGTCTCGGGCTTGTCCGATTTGGCCGCGAAGGTGCCGAAGTAGAGCCGGCCGCCCTTCTCGTCCCACTGCACCCTCGACCAGGTGGTCCGCCCGTCGGTTCCGGTCACGAAGTGTCTCTTGGTGATGGTTCCTTTGTTGTTCAAGCCGGGGCTCAATTCAGCGGTCAGATCCTGACGTTCCTTGGCCCCGAGGTTCTTTCGGCTCAATTCGCGCAGCACGGCGCCGATCTTCGATCCGTCATACTCGACCAGGGAACCGCCGGCCGTCACCCACAGCCGATCCTTCCTCGGCTCGTAGGCCATGGCGAAGAAGGCTTCGCCGGTCAGTCTCCCCAAGTCCTTCTTGTCCGACGTGTCGACAGCGCAGACGCCCGGCAGTTCCGTATCCATGTAGAAGAGATACTTCCGGATCCCGAGGACGGCGCCCGGGGGCACGGGAACGGGAATCGCGTCGGCCACGTCCCCCTTCTCGAGATCCACCTTCAGCAGATTCTGGCCCTTCTTGCTGGAGACCCAGACCGCCTTCGCGTTCCCGGGTGCGGCGCAGAGGGCCACGGCGTCGGAACCGACCGAGATCTTGCGCAGCACCTTCATCTCCGCCATGGAGACTTGCAGGAGCTTCCCCGAGGGATCCAGCGCCAGGATCTGCCGGCTGTCCTCATCCACGATCCATTGGACGATGTCGCAGTCCAGCGCGATGGCCCGTGCCCGGTCGACCTTGATCGTCGGGGCGCTGGGAGTCACCGCGGGAGCCGTCGGGTCGCTGGACACGGCCTTCACCGACATCGCCGAAACTTTGAAGTGATCGCCGAAGGCGCCGAGGAACAGGTTCTTCGTCGCCGCCGGCATGCCCGGACCCGGCGCATAGGACAGGCGTCCCAGATCGCCTTTCCAGTCGAGGACCACCTCGTCGTTGAGCGTCACGCCCACGCCGGTCCGTCGCACCGTGCAGACAACCGACGCGGTCTGCCCCGGCAGCAGGAGCCGCCGGCCGCGCACGAACGTCGGGTTTCGCCCCGCGGCGCCGTCGACGGCTTCCAGGCCGCTGCCGACGCCCCAATCGTCCAGCTTCACGACGAACGTCTTGCCCCCGCCCTGCAGCCCCAGGGCAAGCCCGCCCTGCCCGTAGAAGCGCGTCAGCGTCAGCCGCCATTCATATTCCTCGGGCGGAACGTAGCCGAGGTCGATGGCGCCCCCCGGCTGGACCGGGGCCGAATTGAGCGCGCCGTCCTTCAGGGTCCATCCCTGTCCCTGGGGTCGGGTGGCGCCGATCAGGGCCAACAGATCGACCGACGTCGGCGCCGGTGGGGCGGACCCCTTGCCGGCAGGCCGGACCGTGAGGACCAGACCGTAGTGCTTCATCCAGGCGGCTTCGAGCGCCTTCAAGTCTTCTTTCGCGAAGCTGGCCTCGAAGGCCGCGAGCGCCGAATCTCCCGCCAGCAGGCGGTCGGTGTAGGCCTTCAGCACGCCGCTCCAGCGGCCGGAGTCGCCGTCCTTGAAATAGCGGATCATGCTCCAGGCCTGCGCGTACTTGAAGGGCGCCTGCGGACCGTAGAACTCCGCCTGCGACTCCAGCATGATCTTGTCGAAGGGCAGCGGCCGCCATCCGTACTTGACCGCCAGCTTCAGGTTGTCGAGGCGCCCCGCCTGGATCCCTCCGCGCTCCACGATCTTGCCGTTCTCGACGCGAGCAGCGCCGACGTACTCGGCCATCCCCTCGTTGAACCAGATCGGGACGTCGGGGGCGAGGCCGTGAAGGTACTGATGGAATCCTTCGTGCGACAGCACGTTGAGGGTGTCCGGCGCTTCGAGCCCTTCGAAGAGCGCCATCTGGCCATGCCACGGGGAGAACGCGCCCAGGGTATGCTCCCCGCGGCTGCCGACGGTGTAGTCGTTGTAGATGAAGTAGCCTTCTTCCGACTCGAAGATCAGCACCTCCGCGGGCTTGCCTTCGGGAGCGGCGCGACCCAGGACCTCCGCGTAGTGGGGCCGGATCGCCTCGAGATTCTCGGCGTAGAGCCGGCACTTCGCCGCCGGCAGGTCGCTGCGGACCGCGTAGTGCGCGGTCGCGTGGGAATTCGGCTTGGGCCAGCGGGGGCCGCGCGCGACGTTCGCCAGCATCTTCGCATCCGAGTCGATGTCGGGATCCAGCGGCGCGAGGCGCCGGGCGAGCTCGGTGGAGTCGATCACGGCGCCGGATTCCCGCTTCTCCCACTGGAGCCTCGCCCGGAGCAGGTGCCCTTCCGCGAGATCGGGCTTCAAGGCCAGAGCGCGCTCCACGCTCTCACGGGCCGGGTCCCATTTCCCCTCGAGGACGCGGATCCGTCCGCGGGCGCAAAGCGCTTCGGGAAAATCGGGGAGCAGGGCGAGGGCCCGGTCGAAATATCCGGAGGCGGCCCGCAGGTTTCCATCCGAGTCCGCCAGCAATCCCCTCCAGTACCACGCCGGCGCGAACGTCGGATTGGCGCCGCTCAGCTGATCCATCGCCAGGCGGGCGGCGTCGAAGTCCTCCTGCAGCCGGGATTGCCGCATGGTCGCGACTTTGGACAGGGCCGCCTTGTACGCGTCCCGGACTTCGGCGGGGACGCGGGCCAGGATCGGATCGACGCTCAGCGTCAGGGTTCCGGCGGCGCCCTCCGTCCTCTTCGCGCGATGCTCCTTGGAAAGCTCCGAGGCCATCGCCGAGCGAAGCCCGGACATCTTTTTGGTCATCCACGCGGGATTCACTTCCCCCTGGAGGCTGAGGTCCCGGAACACGCCGGAGGCCCTGGAGACCGCGCCGGGCTTCGGCAGCGCCACGCAGCCGAGCACGACCAGGACGTCGGTGAATCCGCCTTCGTTGCCGGACCAGACGGTCCGATCGCCGACCTGGAAGACGACCCGCCCCCGGTTGAACTCCATCGTCATCCGGTTCCCCGCGGCGCCGGGCGTCGGGGCCTGAAGCTCCTGGGCCTTCCCGTCCTCGACCTTCGTGACGAGGAAGGTTTTCGCCGCCGTCGCCAGCGCGCCGTAGATCAGCACGTCTCCGCCGTCGGGTTTCAAGAAGCGGATGCCCATCAGATGGGCCACGGCGTCGGACTCCTTCGGCAGCGCGGAGACGCGGATCCGGTTCCGGAACGGGATCTCCTTCACCGCGGCCACCGCGATCTTCTCGCCGTCGACCTCGAGGCCCTGCCCCGGGCGCACGCCGACGGAGCCCTGGATCGCGGCGAAGTCGCCCGCCTCGGCGGCGGAGCTGAAGCCCCAGCGCAGGCTCAGCGTGTTGCCGGCCGTCCTGAAACTCCCCTCGAAAAGGCGGGCCGAGCGCTTCAGCCGCTCGAGGTCCGGGATGAAGGGCGCCAGCGCGGGGTCGCGCTGCGCCGTGTCGAAGCAGCGCGCCGCCCGCTCGAAGTCCTTCCCGCGGACCAGAAGCTTCCCCATCTCGAAGTGATCGCGCGGGCCGGCTTTCGTCAGGGCCGCCCCGACCAGGGTCGCCCGGGTCTCCTCGGGCAGCAGTTCCAGAGGGTACTCCACCTCTCCCTGGGGCCAGGCGAGCGTCACCCGCCCCGCGTAGTATCCGGTCACGCGAACCTGGTCCAGCGTCAGGGTATCGGACAGTTTGAGCCGCAGGGGGGAGCGCTTCGTCAGATCCTTCAGCGCCTGATCGAAGCGCGCGTCGCGTTCGGAATCCTCGCGCAGCTCGGCGGCGATCGCCGTTTTCGCCTCGCGAACGCGGGCCTGGGCGGCGGACGATCCGGCCTCGAAGGCCTCGCGGACGGCCTTCAGGGCCTCCGGGTCGGGCTGCGGGTCGTCCTGTCCCCAGGCGCCGACGGCCGCCGCCAGCGCCAGGAGAACGCCGATTCGCGTGCGCATCGCCGGGATTCTAGCGCAGTTCAGCAAAAACTTGATGCAGTATCTCTCGCGGCTCGGAAGCAAGAAGCACGAAGTAAGAAGCAGGCAATCCCCTGCCCCGGGGGGCGGAGAATCAGGGAGCATCAAGAAGCAAGCGTCCCCCGAAGGGGAGGATCGTCGCGGGAAATAGGTCTTACCGGCCTACGCGAGCCAGCGGTCGACGACCTTGCCCGCGACGTCCGTCAGACGGAAGTCGCGTCCCATGAAGCGGTGCGTGAGCTTCAGGTGGTCCAGGCCGAAGAGGTGCAGGACCGTGGCATGGAAGTCGTTGATGTGGACGGGGTCCTTCACGGCGGACCAGCCGATCTCGTCGGTGGCGCCGTAGACCTGGCCGCCCTTGATGCCGCCGCCGGCCATCCAGATGCTGAAGCCGAACGGGTGGTGGTCGCGGCCCGAGACTTCCTTGTAGCCCGGGCGATTCTCGCCCAGCGGCGTGCGCCCGAACTCGGCGGCCCAGACGACGAGCGTCTCGTCGAGCAGCCCGCGCTGCTTGAGATCCTTGATCAACGCCGCGACGGGCTGGTCGGCCATCCCGGCGTTGAAGGTGAGCTCGTTGTCCAGGTTCGAGTGGTGGTCCCACGACGCGTGCACGACGTTGACGAAGCGCACGCCCCGCTCGACCAGGCGCCGCGCCAGCAGGCAGTTGGTCGCGAAGGTCCGGTACTGGTTCGGGCCGCCGGTGCGGTCGCCCTTGAGCGCCGGGTCGGGACGATCCACGCCGTACATCTGGCGGATGTAGTCGGGCTCGCTCTTGAGGTCGATCAGCTCGGGGGCCGCCGTCTGCATCCGGTAGGCGAGCTCGTAGTTGGCGATGCGGCTGGCGATCTCCGGGTCGTGGACCGCGCCGTAGCGCGCCTGGTTGAGGTCGCGCAGTGCGTCGAGCCCCTGGCGCTGCAGCTCCGCCGGGATGCCCGGCGGATTCGACAGGTCGAGGACCGGGTCGCCCTGGTTGCGGAAGAGCACGCCGGAGTAGACGGAGGGCAGGAAGCCGCTCTGCCAGATCGTCGCGCCGGCGCTGTTGCCGCGGCCCGCGGTGAGCACGACGTAGCCCGGCAGGTTCTGCGACTCACTGCCCAGGCCGTACGTCATCCACGACCCCATGCAGGGGAGGCCGAAGATCGGCCGCCCGCACTGCATCATGAGCTGGCCCGGGTGGTGGTTGAACTGGTCGGTGTGCATCGAGCGCACGAGGAGCACGTCGTCCGCCACGGTGCCGAGATTGGGCAGCAGGTCGGACAGCTCCATGCCGCACTGGCCGTACTTCGCGAACTTCCGCTTCGAGCCCATGATCTTCACGGTGTCCTTCTGGATGAAGGCGAAGCGGACGTTCTTGAGCATGGACTCGGGCAGCTTCTGGCCGTCGAGCTCGTTGAGCTTGGGCTTGGGATCGAAGAGGTCGATCTGGCTGGGGGCGCCCTCGAGGAAGAACATGATGCAGTTCTTCGCCTTCGGGGCGAAGTGGGGCGCGCGGGGCTTCATCGGGTTGACGGAGTCCGGCGCGTCCTGCGCGCGGAGGATGCCTTCCTGCGAGAGCAGCGAGCCCAGGCCGAGCATGCCGAGGCCGCTCGCCGTCGTCGTCAGGTACTCGCGCCGCGTCAGCAGGCGCCGTTCGTCCGCGGGGTGCATCGTCATTCCCTCGTCAGGAATTCGTCCAGGTTGAGGAGGACCCGCGTCACGGAGGTCCAGGCGGCCTCCTCGACGCTCTTGCCGGCCTTCCTGGTCTCCTCGGGGTGGCCGTTGTACCAGTCCACGCTCGCGTTCAAAAGCTTGAGGAGGCGGTCGACCTCCTCCGCCGTCGGCGGCCGCGCCGCGACCCGGCGGAACGCGAGCGTCACCAGCTCGCGGTCGCTGACGTTCTCGCGGCCCAGCAGGCGCGCCGCGAAGAAGCGCGCCGCCTCCGCGAAGACCTCGTTGTTGAGGGCCGTGAGCGCCTGGAGCGGCGTGTTGGAAGTCCGCCGCTGGACGCAGGTCGTGTTGGAGTCCGGACAGTCGAAGTTCGCCAGGCCCGGATAGGGCGCCGTCCGCTTGAAGTAGGTGTACATGCCGCGGCGGTAGCGGTCCTCGCCCTCGCTGTTCTTCCACTTGAAGGAGTTGGCGTAGCTCAGCGCCGCGATGTCGGCGGGCATCGGCGGGAACACGCTGGGCCCGCCGATCTTCGACGAGAGCAGGCCGCTCACCCCCAGCGTCAGGTCGCGCACGATCTCGCCCTCGACGCGGAAGCGGTTCTGGCGGTAGAGCAGATAGTTCTGCGGGTCGCGCTCGGCCAGCTCCGCGCGGTGCCGCGAGGACTGCCGGTACGTGGCGGACGTCACGATCGTCCGGATCAGCGCCTTCGTGCTCCAGCCGAGCCGGATGAACTCGGTCGAGAGCCAGTCCAGGAGCTCCGGGTGGGTCGGCCGCTCGCCTCGCACCCCGAAGTCGTTGGGCGTGCGGACCAGGCCCTGGCCGAAGAGGTTCGACCACACGTGGTTCACGAGCACGCGGGCCGTCAGCGGGTTGGCCGGGTCGACGAGCCAGCGGGCCAGGTCCAGGCGATCGGCCGTGGCGCCCCGGGCCTGGAGGGGCGGCAGCGTCGCGAGCGTGCCCGGCGTGACCGGGGCCTTGGGCTGGAGGAAATCGCCGCGGTGGAACATCCGCGTCTCGCGGGGATCCTTCGCGCGCTGCGCGATCACCCGCACGGTCATCATCGGCGACGCCGGTTCGGACTTCCGCACGAGCGCCAGGTCCTTCACCAGCTTCTCGGTGGCGGGCGCGAAGACCGCGACCTCGTCGAGGAGGCGGTCCCGCTGCGCCGCGCTCCGCTCGGCCGCCGGGATCTTCAAAATCTTGCGGACCTCGTCCGCCAGCTCCAGCGGCGCGTGGTCGCCGGTGATGGCGAAGAGCTTGAAGCGGCCGATCGTGTGCTGGTCGCCGAACTGCTGGTCGAGCGTGATGACGATCGGGATCTCGGGGTCGACGCTCAGGGGGAACTTGGTCCGGAAGGTCGCGCTGTGATCCTTCCCCACCTGCGGCGCGATCCCCCACCCGGACTTCGCGTCCTTGTCCAGGGCGCCCTTGATGAGGTAGCGATCCTGGTTGAAGTCCGACGCGGCGTCCGCCAGCAGCACGGGCCCGACGTGCTCGACGCGGATCTCGGTCAGCACGAAGTTGCCGTTGGCGCGGCCCGGTCCCTTCTTGGGGAGCGACGGGTCGGCAAGCACGTCGAGGCGGAAGCCCGTGATCTCCGGGAGCGACGTCTTGGTGGTCACGAGGTAGGTCTCGACCGCGGGGTCCGCCCCGTGGGCGAGGTAGGAGCCGTCCGGCAGCTTCCGGAAGGTCACTTCCCCGGCGGGCTTCACGTCCACGATCTCGAGCGGGTGGACCTTGTAGCCGCTGACCTCGTCCTCCTTCAGGCGCTTCCGGGTCGACTCCTCCCAGGCCGGCAGCGCATCGTGGAGCGTCTCCTTCGCCGTGGCCAGCTTCGTCTCGAGCGACTTGAGGCGGTAGTCGTGGGCCGCCTTCAACTTGCCGTACGTCGCGACGGCCTCCTCGGAGAGCGGGACGTCGGCGTTCGTCTCGTCGCCGTTGTTGAAGAAGGCGAAGAGCTGGTAGTACTCCTGGTTCGAGATCTGATCGAACTTGTGGTTGTGGCAGCGGGCGCAGCCGACGGTGAGGCCGAGCCACACCGTCGCGGTCGTCTCGGCGCGGTCGAAGACCGCCTCGACGCGGAACTGCTCCTTGTCGGTGCCGCCCTCGGTGTTCGTCAGCGTCTGGCGGTGGAAGGCGGTGGCCAGAATCTGCATGGGCGAGGCCGCCGGCAGGAGGTCGCCCGCAAGCTGTTCGATCGTGAAGCGGTCGAAGGGCATGTCCGCGTTGACGGCGTCGATGACCCAGTTGCGGTAGCGCCAGGCGTCGGGGCGGTTGTTGTCCTTCTCGTAGCCGTCCGAGTCCGCATAGCGCGCCTTGTCGAGCCAGTGGCGGCCCCAGCGCTCCCCGAAGTGGGGCGACGCGAGGAGCTTGTCGACGAGCTTCTCGTAGGCGTCGGGCGCCGCGTCGGCCAGGAAGGCATCCACGTCGTCGACGGGGGGCGGCAGTCCGAGGAGATCGTAGTAGAGGCGCTTGATCAGCGTCGGCCGGTCGGCCTCCGGCGAGGGCGTGAGGCCTTCCTTCTCCAGGCGCGAGCGGACGAAGCCGTCGATCGCGTTGAGGCCCCCCGGGACGGTCGGCGGATCGCGGCGCAGCGGCTTGACGTAGGCCCAGTGGGTCTCGAGCTTCACGTCGCCGGCGGCGGCGTCGGGCCAGACGGCGCCCTGGTCGATCCAGGCGCGGAGCAGCGCGATCTTCTCCGGGGCCAGCGCCGGCGCCTTCTGGGGCATCCGGTTCTCGTCGTCCTTGTCCAGGAGGAGCTTGACGAGCAGGCTTTCCCCGGAGTTCCCCGGCACGATCGCCTTCCCCGAGACGCCGCCCTTCAGGGCGAGCGTGCGGGAGTCGAGGCGGAACTGGCCCTTGGGCTTCTCGGCCCCGTGGCACTTCAGGCACGAGGCCTTGAAGAGGGGCTGGATGTCCCGGACGAAATCGACTTTCTGAGGCGCCGGGTCCTGGGCGAGCAAGGTCAGAGTCCCGGCGAGGATGATGCTGAAGCTGCGGATCATGGTGGCGCCGCGCCCCCATCGGCTGGAGTTATCCCGACCGCTCCATGCTCAGGATAACAAAGTAACAAGCCCGGCGGCTTCAAAGTTCCGCCTACTCCCTATTGCCCGTCCCCCGCCGTTCTTATCGAAGAATCCGGCGCCCTCAGGAAAAACCTGAACATTTGAACGATTTCTCCTTCCGACGGCCCCCGGACAGGCTACTAGTATTTCAAGGAGAGACGGAAACGGACCTTCCCGGGGGGAAGGAATAGGGGCGTCGGAGGTATGACGAATGCTGAAGAACGCCCTTGCCAAGTCCCTGTCGATCTGGGCCGCGCGCTCCCTGGCGGTCGGCGGCGAACACTGCCTCGAACTCCGACCCCGCTTCCGCATCCCCGGCGCCGGCCCGGTGGACCTCCTCAGCATCCGTCACGTCCGGAACCACTTCTACGTCGGCCTCTGGGACGTCCGCCCGGGTCGCCTCGGCGAGCGGGATGTCGACGCGATGAGCCGCCGCATCCACGCCTTCCAGGCCTGGTACTGGGAGTTCGTGGAGCACGTGGAGACACAGGGATTCCGCTCCACCCATCGGGTCAGCGTCTGCGGGAACCTCGTGGGTCGTTCCGTCGCGAGCTGCCCGATGATCGACCTGGTCTCGCACTGGAGCGGCGCCTTCTGCTTCTGGATCTGGAAGAAGAGTTCCCCGTCGTCGATCGAGCTGAGCCCGTTCATCGGCAAGGCCCCGGCGCTGGCGCCGAAGCGCGCGCAGCTCAAGGGCCTGCTCCACCACCTCCCCTGGCAGGACATGGCTGCCGGCGAGGAGGCGGAGGAAGCCGACTCTAAAGTGCTCCCCTTCTAACGCCGCTGCCGGCGGCGCCAGAGCAACCAGGGCAGCAGCAGTTCCAGGCCCAGCAGGCCGCATCCGCCGTTGCCGCCGCCCCAGGCGCCCTTGGCCGGCGGGATGACCTCGTCGTCGAGATTGATGCCGCTGAGTGACCCGACGCTCAGGTTGTTGTAATTGGGTTCACCCGGCGCCGACAGCGGCAGCACCGTGATCGTGAAGGGCTGGGTGAAGTCGAGCAGCGCGTCGTCCACGCCCGTCAGCGTCACCTGCTGCTGCACGGACCAGTTGCCGCTGCTGAACGTCAGCGTGTTCGGCGAGACCAGGACCTCGGCCGTGTTCGAGCTCACGAGCGTGATCGTCACCGGCTGGCTTGGCTGCGTCGTGAGCGATACCTTGAAGGTGGCCGTCCCTCCCGCCTCGGTGGTGACGAAGCCCGCGGTCTGGGTGAAGGTGACGCCGGCCGTGTCGTTGTCGTTGTTCACGAGGTTGACCGCCGGGATGGGAAGGTTGTTGAAGGTAGAGTTGCTGCTGGACGTCGTCACGGTGACGCTGTACGGGTGGGCCGGGTCGATGACGTTGTCGTTGACGCCCATTACCGTGATCGTGACGAAATACCCCGCGTTTTGAGGACCCACGACCGGAACCGTGATCTGCGACTGCAGGGCTTGCACGCCGTCACTGACCAGCCCTTCTCCCGAGTTGCTGCTGGTGATCGTCAGGGTGACGGTCGTCCCGGCCGGCACCGCGGCCTCGAACGTGACCTTGAAGGAGGTTCCGGTCGGGGCTTCGCTGGTCTGGAGCCCGGCGTTCGGCAGGGCCGTCACGGCGAGCGGCGTGCCCGGCACTTCGGGGCAGTCCGGCCCTTCCCCGAACGTCACCGCCGAGATGACGAAGTAGTACGTCTGGCCGGGCGTGAGGCCGGTGACGGTGTAGGTGTTCGTCGCGACGTCGCTCGCGATCGTCGGGTAGGGACCGCCCTGCACCGACGACATCTTGACGTTCCAGACCGTGCCGCTGGGCGCGGAGGTCCAGTTGAGGATGACCGACCCGCTGCCGGGGATCGCGGTGAGCCCGACCGGCGCCGGGGGCCCGAAGCTCCCCGCGGCGAGGTCCGTGATTTCGGTCTGGGTCAGGGCGCGGCTGTAGACCCGGACGTCGTCCATCAGTCCGTTGAAGTAGTTCTCGCCGATGTGGACCTTGCCCAGCGTGAGCGGGACGCCCTGCAGGTTGAAATTGGTGGCGACGGTGCTGAACAGGGTCCCGTTCAGGTACCCCCGGAGGTTGGTCCCGTCGAAGGTGACGGCCACGTGCTGCCACTGCCCGACCGTCAGGGCGGGAGCGACTTGGCCCGGACCGCCCCAGGTGCCGAACTGCGTGGTGCCGTTCTTGTCGATGAGCCAGTGATGCGAGCCGGTGCCCTCGTTGCCCAGGAGGAGGATCCAGGCCCGGTTGGCCGGCAGCGCCGTCACCTTGACCCAGGCGGCGATGCTGTGGATCGTGTTGCCCGTCGCCAGGCCGCTCAGGGCCGCCTTGCTCGCCTCGTCGTCGACGCCGTCGAAGCTGAGGCTGTGGGTGCCGGCGGGCATCGCGGCGGGGATGTCGGTCGACCAGGTGGGATTGCCCGCGGTGGTCAGGTTGTTGGCGCCCGCCGTGTCCACGGCGGTGCTGCCGCTGGTTTCGTCCAGCTTCCAGTACCCGACGATGCCGACGCCGGCGGCCTGGAACGCCAGAGCCCCGGCTGCCAGAAGAAAGAGTGCGACAACGACCGCCGACGTGATTTTCATGCCTCGCCTCCCCTAGGCCCGCCCTTGCCTTTCAGACACCGAAACCTAATACGAATTAGCTTTTAAAGTTAATCGAATTAGCTTTCGATCTCTGTTCCGTGATGGAATCCGATTGGACCGGGAAATTCAAGAAATAGTGATCGGCCGCGGGGCGGGACTCAGGCCGAGCGGCGTCGCCGCCGGAGCCGCAGCGCGAGAAGCGGCAGCCCGATCTCGAGGCCCAGCAGGCCGCAGCCGCCGTTGCCGCCGCCCCAGGCGCCCTTGGCCGGCGGGATGACCTCGTCATCGAGGTTGATGCCGCTGATGGTCGGAACGGCCAGGCCGACATAGGCGAAGTCCAGCACCGGGTCCGTGACCCCGACGGCCCCCGTGATGGTGAACGGCTGGGTGAAGTCCAGCAGGGTGTCGTCCACGCCGGTCAGCGTCACTACCTGGGGAACGTTCCAGTTGGTCGGGTTGAAGGTCAGCACCGACTGCGACAGCGACACCTCGCCCGGGTTGTTGTTCGTCAGCGTCACCGTGATGACGTTGTTGGGTTGCGAGCGGAGCGTCGCCGAGAACGTGTCCGTGGCCCCGGCTTCGGTCGTCAGGAGGCCGACCGTCTTGTTGAACGATACGCCGGCGGTATCGCTGTCCTCCAGGTTGGTCACCTGGACGGGCGGAATCGTCAGGTTGTTGAAGGTCGCGTTGGTCGTGCAGGAGGTCGTCACGCTGATGCTGTAGGGCTGGGGGCCGTCGGCGATCAGGTCGGGAACGCCGTCCACCGAAATGCCGACGTAGTAGCCCGCGAGCTGCGGCCCCACCACGTCGTGGGTGATCTGCGCCGCGGAGGCCCCGCCGTCGCTCACGGTGCCCTCGGTCGAGTCGCTGCTCGTGATGGTCAGGCGGACCGTGTCCCCGGCCGGAATCGCCTGGTTGAACGTGACCCTGAAGTTCGTCGAGGTCGGGATCTCGCTGGTGGTCAGGCCGGTGTTCGGCAGGGCGCTGACCGGGGGCGCCACTTCGTTCGAGTTCGGTCCCTCGCCGTACGTCACGCCCGACACCACGTAGAAATACCCGATGGCGTTGTCCGTATACGCGTTGGCCGCCACGTTCGACGCCACCGTCGTGTAGGGTCCGCCGGGACTGCTCGACCGCTTCACGTTGAACACGGTGGCCGTGCCGGTCCAGGTCAGCGCCGTCGTCGTGGTGCCGTAGGTGGCCGACAGCACCGGAGCGGGCGGCCCCTGGAGGCCCGCGGCCAGGTCGATGATCTCCTGGTTGCTCAACGCCCGGTTGTAGTACCGGATGTCGTCGAGCCTGCCCGGGAACGATGTGTGAAAGCTCGCGCCGCCGAAGGTCAGAGGGTCGGTAGCGACGGCGGTCGGGGTGCCGCTGCGGGTGCCGGCGATGCCCTGAGCGCCGTTCAGCCACACCGTCGCGGCGGTCCCGGAGACGCGGCAGGCGACGTGGGTCCACGCCGTGTTGGGCGTGGTGCCGTTGCTGGCGGGACCGGCCGCGTTGGTGGTGATGTTGATCACGGCGTTGCCGTTGTTGTACTGCTGGAACAGGATGTGATGGCCGCCGCCCGGCTCTCTCCAGACTCCGAACGTGCGGTTCACGGCAGCGGCCGGAGTCGCTCCCTCCCCCTTCCCCACCATTCTCTGCCAGTCCGCCGCGTCGGCATTCGGATACATCCAGAACGCGATGGTGAAATCCCCCGTCAAGGTCAGGGCATTCGTGCCGGGGACCGACACTTTCGCGTCGACGCTGTTGAAGTTCAGGCACCCCGTCGAAAACGAGGTGGCGGCCGGCGTATTGGCGGCCCCGGTCAGCGCGGAGACCGCGCCCGTCCAGGTCCCGTCATTGCCGTTGCCGGACGAATCTACGGTGGGAGCCCCGGTGTCGTCGCACTTCCAATATCCGAGCATGCCCGAGCCGAGCTGCTGGAAGAACACGGCTCCCGTCGTGACCGACATGAGCCCGAGGACGAAGAGAAACGACGCCGCTGCCCGCTTACCCATCATGCCTCCCAAAGGATCGCGGCCGCCTCAATGGGGACCACAACCCGCCTCTGTCCGCCCTTCACCCCTGGACCCCCGTATAGACACCGTTCACCTTTGCCGACGTGCGCCCTTCCTCAGGAGGAGCAGCAACGCGGCCTCCAGGCCCAGCAGTCCGCAGCCGCCGCCGCTGCCTCCCCAGGCGCCCTTCGCCGGGGGGATGACCTCGTCATCGAGGTTGATGCCGTTGACGGCGGGCACGAGCATTCCGACGTAGGCGCTGTCCAACACCGGATCCGTCACCCCGACGACTCCCGTAATGGTGAAGGGCTGGGTGAAGTCCAGCACCGTGTCGTCCAAGCCCGTCAGCGTCACCACCTGGGGGATGTTCCAATTGGCGGGGTTGAACGTCAGCACCGACTGCGACAGCGACACCTCCGTCGGCCGGTTGTTCGTCAGCGTCACCGTGATGACGTTGTTGGGCTGCGACAGCAGCGTCACCGAGAAGCTGTCCGTGCCTCCGGCCTCGGTCGTGAGGAGACCCGCCGTCTTGTTGAAAGAGATGCCGGCCGCGTCATTGTCGTCGTTGTTGGTCACGTTGATCGGCGGGATCGTCAGGTTGTTGAAGGTCGCGTTGGTCAGGCAGGAGGTCGTCACGGTCACGGTGTAGTTGATCGGCCCGTCCGCGATCAGGTCGGGCTGGCCGTTGATCGTGATGGGCAGCGTGAAAGGAACGCTCACCGGGCCGACGACATCGTGGATGATCTGAGCCCCCGACGTCAGGCCGTCCGTGACCTGTCCCTCGCTCGAATCGCTGCTCGTGATGGTCAGGCGGACCGTATCGCCCGCGGGGACCGCGAGGTTGAATTTGATGTTGAAGGGGGCCGAGGTGGGGAGTTCGCTCGTGAAGAGCCCCGTTGTCGGCGACACGCTGATCGGGGGAAACGCCACCGCCTCCACGGAGTTGCCGCTCTCCGCGCAGCTGAGCGCGGTCACCACGTAGTAGTAGGTGTTCCCGACCACGATCGTGTTGTCGACGAAGGTGGTGGCGCTGATGCCGGTGGCGACCTGATAGTTGTACGTGCCCGACACGTCGCCGCGCATGACGTTGTACTTGTAGCCGCCCAGCGGCGTCGCCCCGGTCGGGGCCGCCCAGGTGAGCGTCACCGGACCGGTGGTGAGCGTCGTCGTCAGGTTCTGCGGCACGGGGCAGCCGGCCGCCAGGACGCTGACCTCCGTCGCATCCAGCGCCCGCTGGTAGATCCGGACGTCGTCGATCAAGCCCTGGAACCAGTGCTGGTCCCAGCTGTTTCGAGCGCCGATTCCGGTATTCGCCGTGGGGTTCGTCATGTTGCCGGCGATGGCGCCGGTCGCCACCGAAACGCCGTCCCGATAAAGGGTGAGGGTCGTCGCATCGTACGTGGCGGCAAGATGGGTCCACGTATTGAGGGGGATCGCCACGCCCTGTTCCTTGTTCTGCCAGCCGCCCTGGTTCAGCCAGATCCGCGGATACTCGTTCGGGTTCGACTCGTTCAGGCTCAGCACAAAGCCGCCCCCGGTCTCCTTATAGGAGACGATGCTCTGCCGCGACCCGGGCCCGCCGGTCCGGTAGATCCACGTCGAGACGGACATGTTGGGGAAACTTCCGAAGTTGGGGACCTGAATGACCGCGTTGGTGCCGTTGAAGCTCCGGCAGGCGGTGTTCTTATAGGAAATGGCCGGGGGAAGCCCCGTCGTGACGATGGTCACGCCCCCCTGGTGGGTGCCGGTCGGGCCGCCGGTGACGTTGTTCGTGGTGGTGGTGCCGGTTGTTTCGTCGAACTTCCAGTAGGAGACGGGGCCCTGCGGAGCGGCCGGCTCCTGCGCTGCCGCCATCGACGCCCCGAGAACAATGAAGATGAACGCCCCGGTCGCCTTCCCACCCATCGCGTCTCCCTTTTCTGGAGGCCGCGGCCTTTTACCCCGGTCCGCAACCTGCTCGCCCCCGCCCGGGGGCATTTCCGTTCAATTAGTCATTTCGCCGACTTCCGGTAGGGAAATTGGAACCTCCCTCTTTCCCGTCGATCCCCCGAATATTACATCTAAAATGGTTGAACCCCTCGATGAAATGTTGAACCGCGACGACGGCGGGGTATGGGGAAAGGAGGAGTTATGGGGAGTGCGGGGGGTCAGGCCGACGGGAACTCGATCCAGAACCGCGAGCCATGGCCGATTCGGGACTCTACCCCGACGCTGCCGCCCAGCCGCTCGACCGCCCGGCGGACGATCGCCAGCCCGATGCCCGTCCCGGGGTACTGCTCCGCCCGGTTGAGCCGCTCGAAGATCCCGAAGATCCGTTCCTGGTGCTCCGAAGCAATCCCGATCCCGTTGTCCTCGATCAGGATCCGCGTCCGGGGACCGTTCTGTTCCGCGCGGATCCGCACCAGCGGCGCCACCCCCGGCGCGACGAACTTGACGGCGTTGGAGAGGAGATTCCTCAGCGCCTGGCTCAGGACGCCGGCCTGACCGACCACCCGCCCCAGCGGCGTCGCGACCTCCACCCGGGCCTTCCTATCCGTCAGCTCGGGGCTCATCGGCTCCAGCAGCTCCGTCATCAGCTCATCCAGGTCCACGATCCCCTTGCGGATCTCGGCCCGGTTCAGGCGGGCGTAGTCCAGCAGGTCGCGGATGAGGTCGTCCATCCGGCGGGCGCCCTGGACGACCCGATCGAGATAGTCCTGTCCCACCTCGTCGACGGCGTGGGAGTAATCATCCTTCAACGCCTGGCAGAAGCCCGTGATCGCCCGCAGCGGCGCACGGAGGTCGTGCGCGACCGTGTAGGCGAAGCTGTTCGCTTCGCGGGTCGCCTCTTCCAGCAACGCGGTGCGCTCGGCGACGCGACGTTCCAGCTCGACGTTGAAGGCGCGCAGCCGCGCCTCCGCTTCCCGGCGGAGGGCCAGCTCCCGCTGGGCCTCCTCGTACAGCTGGGAAGACTCGTGGGAGAGCGCGATCCGACGCGCCAGATCCCTCGACGTCCGAAGGTCCTTCAAAGTCAAGGACCGCTGGGAGTCCTGGGATCCGACGAGGAGGACGCCGACCAGGCGGGAATGAGAGGCCACCGGCACCCGGATCAGGGAATGCACTCCCAGATTCCGGAGGGCGTGCCGCCGCGGACCTTCCGGAAGGACCGTCGCCGGATCGTCGGCCGCCTCAATGCTGAGGAACTGCTTGCGCTGGTCGTTCCGTCCCTCGAAGAATTCCTCCTCGAGAAAATCCTGCCCGAGGAATCGGGATTCAGGGAATTCCGACTCCCCGCCCGAAGGAAAGGCCTCCTCCAGCCTCTCCAGCGCTCGCGAGTCCCGGTGATGGATCATGAATCGGACGAGCCGATTCCCGTCCCGAAGGTAGAGAACGCACCAGTCGACCGTCTCCAAGACGAGGAGCCTCCCGACCTGGTTCAGGGCCTCCTGCCGGTCGAGAGACGAATCCAGGCAGGCGCTGGCGTCGGCCAGGAGCCGCGCCCGCCGTTCTTCCTCCTGGGCGTTCCGCTGGGCCTCCACGGCCTTTCGGTTCTGGGCGACGGCCCACTCTTCGCGGATCGCGACGTTGATCCGGGCGGTTTCGGCAATCAATCTCGCCAGCTTCAGGGACTCGAGGGCGGATCGTTGGGAGCCCTTCCTCAGGCGGCGCGTGAGCTGCGGAGACGTCCGCAGGTCGCGTGGATCGCGGACCCGCTCCCCCGGGCGGTTCGCGTCGCCCGACGCCGGGAGCGTGGACAGCAGCCGGAGCGCCCCCCGGACGCCGACGATTCGCCGGCGCCGGTTCCGGCTGGGGGAAAGGCGGACCTCGTATCGCCGGCGGAACAGGCTGAACTCGTATCGGACCCGCTCCCCCGAGAGCGCCCGGGCGTGAGCGAGGTAGTCCAGCAGGCCGGTTCGGCGTCGGGCCTTGGACACGACCTGCCCGACCGCCGGCAACGCGCGGAACCTCGCGCCCGGCTGCCCGTTCACCGCGACGATTTTCAGGTTCTCATTCGTCCGCCAGGTCGCCAGTGTTCCTGACGTTTTTGAACGCTGGAGCGTCGTCGCTCGAGGGAGGGGTCGTTCCGGAATCGGTCGCAAGGCGCGCATTACCCCTTCACGGTCGTTGCATCGTTCTCGAATTCTAGTAATCGCCAGAAACTCAAACAAGGAGATATTCCTTGCGGCGGCAATTGGGTTTTGCTGCCATACAGCTCGAGGAGGAGGGTTCGACGAATTAGTAACAAGAAAGAGGTCCTGGCCTCCAGGAAGGCCCGCCCCGAACGGAATTCCCGTTCCGCTCCCCGAGGCCGGAACGTCCCCATCGTCTGCATCGGCGCCTCGGCGGGCGGTCTCGACGCGTTCGCGAAACTCCTCGGGAACCTCCCGCCGGACACCGGCATGGCGTACGTCCTCATCCAGCACCTCGACCCCAACCATCCCAGCGCCCTCCCTCCCCTCCTGAGCAAGAAAACCAGCCTGCCCGTCAAGGAGGCGAAGGACGGCGTCCGGGTTCAGCGGGACCGGGTGTATGTCATCCCTCCCGACACCGTCATGACCCTCTCAAAGGGAGCGCTCCGCCTGGCGCCTCGGGAGTCCGAGAGGAAGTTTTTGCCGATCGACCACTTCATGCGGTCTCTCGCCGCCGAGATGCAGAGCCGGGCAATCGGCGTCATTCTGTCCGGCACCGCCAACGACGGCACGCTCGGCCTGGAGGCGATCAAGGCGGAGGGCGGCCTCACGTTCGCGCAGGACGCGAAGTCGGCCCAGTATCCCGGGATGCCGGAGAGCGCCCTTGCCTCCGGCTGCGTCGACGTCGTCCTTCCGCCGGCGGGGATCGCGCGGGAGCTCGCGAAACTCAGCCGCCGTCCGCCCGACTCCCCGCCGGCCGCCCTCGCCCTGGAGGACGTCGGGGTGCCCGGCAGCCCCGACCAGTTCAACCGGGTCTTCGAACTGCTGCGGGAAGTCACCGCCCTGGATTTCTCGTCCTACAAACGCAGCACCATCCGGCGCCGGATCGCCCGGCGGATGACCCTCCGCAAGGCCGCCACGATCGAAGACTACATCGGGTATCTCCAGAAGAACCGGGCCGAGGTGGAGGCGCTGTCGCAGGACCTGCTGATCAAGGTCACGACCTTCTTCCGCGATCCGGACGCGTTCGAGGCGCTTCTGAAGAAGATCTTCCCGGCCCTGCTCAAGCAGCGCAAGGACGGCGACCCTTTCCGGATCTGGGTGCCCGGCTGCTCCACCGGTGAAGAGGTGTATTCGATCGGTATGACGCTGATCGAGGCGGTCGGCGAGCACTCGCCCGGCCTCCAGTGCCAGATCTTCGCGACCGACATCAGCGAGGCGGCGATCGACCGGGCCCGGGGCGGGTTCTACCCCGAGACCATCAAGCAGGACGTTTCTCTCCAGCGGCTGAGACGGTTCTTCGTCAAGACGGCCGACGGCTACCGCATCGCCAAGGCCGTGCGCGACATGTGCATTTTCGCGAAGCAAGACCTCACCAAGGACCCGCCCTTCTCGAGGCTGGACCTGATCAGCTGCAGAAACGTGCTGATCTACATGGGCTCCGACCTGCAGAAACGGGTCATCCCGATCTTTCACTACGCGCTGAAGCCGGGCGGATACCTCATGCTGGGGAGCGCGGAATCCATCGGAAGCTTCTCCAACCTGTTCACGCTGACCGACAAGAAGGGGAAGATCTACCTCAAGAAGCAAGTCCCCGTCGCAAGCCGGGTCGATTACCCTCCCGTCCGGTCGACGATCCCCAAGCTTCTGTCCAAAAAGCGGGCCGGGAAGCCGGCCGCGATTCCCGCCAGCGAAACGGATCTGTTCAAGGAAGCGGACAAGATCATCCTGAGCCGCTTCGCCCCCGCCGGGGTGCTGCTCAACGCGGATCTGGAAGCCCTGCAGTTCCGGGGACACACGGGGCCCTACCTCGAGCACGCGCCGGGGAAGCCGACGGTGAACGTCCTGAAGCTGGTCCGCGAAGGCCTGGCGTTCGAGCTCAAGTCCGCGTGCGAGCGGGCCCTGAAGGAGCGTACCGCGGTCCGCAGCTCCCCGATCGCGATCCACCACGACGGCCGCGTCCGGCAGGTCGCGATCGAAGTCATCCCGATCAAGGCGTCCCTCTCCGAGCGGCCCTTCCTCCTGTCGGTGTTCCACGAGGAGTCCGTGACCGCGGGCAAGGGCGGAAAGACCATAGCGCCGCTGTCGGCCAAGGCGGAGTCCCGTCTCGTCGCCCAACTCCGTCGCGAGCTCCATGCCGTCCGCGAAGAGCTCCAGACCGTCGTCGAGGAGCAGGAGGCGGCGCAGGAGGAGTTCAAGTCCGCCAACGAGGAGATCCTCTCGAGCAACGAGGAACTGCAGAGCACCAACGAGGAGCTGGAGACCGCCAAGGAGGAGCTCCAGTCCGCCAACGAGGAACTGACGACCCTCAACGAGGAGCTCCTGACCCGGAACGCGGAGTTGGGCCAGTTGAACAGCGACATCACCAACCTTCTCTCGAGCATCAGCGTCCCCATCCTGATGCTCTCTCGGGACCTGCGGATTCGTCGCTTCACGCCGCTCGCGGGCGCGCTGCTCAACCTGATCCCGAGCGACGCGGGACGCCCGATCACCGACATCAATCCCAACATCGAACTCCCGCGGATCGACCAGCTGGTCTCGGAGGTCATCGAGAACATGACGACCAAGGAGCGCGAGGTCCGAGCCAAGGACGGACGCTGGTACTCGCTCCGGATCCGGCCCTACCGCACGGGGGAGAACAAGATCGACGGCGCGACCATCATGTTCCTGGACATCGACGCGCTCAAGCGGGGCCGCCAGGCGGAAGCCATCGTGCAGACGATCCGGGAGCCGCTCCTGGTCCTGGATGCGAAGCTGTGCGTCCTGGCGGCCAACCGATCGTTCTACCGGGTCTTCGGGACGAGCGAGACCGAAACGCTCCGGAAGCAGATTTTCGATCTCGGAAACGGCCAGTGGAACATTCCCGCACTCCGCACCCTCCTGGAGGAGGTCCTGCCCTTGCGCTCCGCGGTCGAGGACTTCAAGGTGGAGCATTCCTTCCCGGTTCTGGGGCGCCGGACGATGCTCCTCAACGCCCGGACCGTCAAATCAGAGAGCGACGAGGATGAACTGATCCTCGTCGCCATCGAGGACGTGACCAACCATCGCGACAACGGCGGGGCCTGAGCCGCGAATCGCGAATAGCGATCTCGAATCGCGGCCAGACCTGTCACCCTCCCCCTGGCCCCCTCCCCGGGAGGGGGTAGGGGTGGGACGACTCCTCCGCTCTTCGCGATTCGCTAGTCGCGATTCGGGTTTCCCATCACATCCCCCGCCCCCGCAGGGTCAATCTCAGAGGAACCCATGCGCGGACATGACATCATCGTCATCGGGACCTCGGCGGGCGGCATCGGTGCGCTGCAGGAGATTTTCCGCGGCCTTCCCGCCGATCTGCCGGCGTCGGTCTTCGTGGTCATGCACCTGACACCCCACGTCCCGTCCCTACTGCCCCGGATCCTGACGAACGCCGGACCGTTGCACGCCCAGGCGGTGACGGGCCCGACGAAGTTCCGGCCCGGGCAGATCTACGTCGCGTCGCCCGACCATCACCTGATCCTGGACCGGACCATCGTGACCGCCAACCGGGGCCCGCGAGAGAACTGGAACCGGCCGGCCGTCGACGTGCTCTTCCGTTCCGCGGCCAGGGCCCACGGACCTCACGTGATCGGCGTCGTGCTGACGGGATTCCTGGATGACGGAACCGCCGGGCTGGCGGCCATCAAGCGCGAGGGGGGACTGACGGTGGTTCAGGACCCCGACCAGGCCCTGTTCCCCGACATGCCCATCAACGCGATCCAGACCGTCCAGGTCGACCACGTCGTTCCCCTGTCCCAGATCGCGCCGACCCTGATGCACCTGGTCGAAAAACCCGTGGGGAAGCGTCGGTCGAGAGGGATGTCCGAGGAGGTGGCCATTGAGACCGCGATCGCGAAAGAAACCGTGAGAAGCATGAAGGGCAGAGCGGCGCTCGACAAGGTGGGCCACCCCTCGACGTTCACGTGCCCCGAATGCCAGGGTCCCCTCTGGGAGTTGAGGGACGGCGAGTTCACCCGGTACCGCTGCCAGGTCGGCCACACGTTCAGCGCCAGATCGATGCTGAGCGCGCAGCAGGACGTCGTGGAGCGGGCCCTCTGGGTGGCCCTGGGAGCGATCGAATCGCGCGTCGCGCTGTGGCGAAGGATCTCGAAGCGGATGGACAGCCCGCACCTGCGGGAACAGTCGCGGTTCTACCGCTCCAAGGAGGAGGACGCGCTACGGGACCTGGAGGAGCTGCGGGCGATCCTGACGCGCAACGGCGACCGCGTCCGGCGGGCTAGAGGCCGGCGCGGAGGATCTCCGCCACGGGCTTCCGCAGCATCCGCCGGGTCGGCAGCCAGGAGGCGGCCAGTCCGGCCATCGCGCAGATCGCAAAGGTCGCCGCGAACGTAAGCCAGGGCGGCGCGAAGACCACCGGCACTTCCATCAGCAGCGCCGCCTGGACCACGAAGAGCCACGCCAGCAGGAAGCCCATTCCCCCGCCGAGCAGGCCGCTCGACACCGTCAAGGTCACCGCCTCCGCGGCGAACATCCGGAAGAGGTGCCCGCGCCGCAGCCCCACGGCCTTGAGGACGCCGACCTCCCAGCGCCGCTCGATCACGGCGGTCGCCATCGACGCCACGAGCCCGAAGAGCGCGATCGTCACCGCGACCCCGAGCAGCATCGCGAAGAGGATCTGGGTCGCCCAGTAGAGGACCTCCGCCTCGCGCTTCTCCTCGTCGGCGCACTCCACGCCGAGGCGGTGCTGCAGCGCCAGTCGGTCCCGCACGGTCGCGGCCGCCTTCCTCCCCTCCCCCTGGACCTTCACGAGCGCGAAGCCGTCGAAGGCCTCGCGGGGCGCCGACGCGGTCATGCGGTCGAAGGTCCGGCGCGAGAGCAGCAGGCCCGAGCCCTGTGCGTTGCCGGCGCGGGCGCGGAAGTTCGGGAAGCCGGGCAGGCTGGAGACCACCGCGGCCACGCGGACGCGGAGGTCGGCCCGCTCCGAGCCCAGCCGGAAGGACAGATTGATGAGGCTCCCCTTGCGGATGTCGAGGTGCCGCGCCATCGAGAGGCTGACGACCGTCGGCGCCGTCTCGTCCTTTCCCTGGTCGTCGGAGAGCAGCTGGAAGGCCCCGCGCTCGCCCTCGTCGAACTGGATGAGCGAGGGGTCCATCGTGTCGGCCAGGCCCGGGTCGACCCCGAAGGGGACGATCCAGAGATGCTTCATGCCGACGAGGTCGGACGCGACCACGTCGTAGGCGATCCCTTCGGCGGAGCGGCCCCGCAGGTGCAGCGCGGCGGCCACCTTCGCGACGCCCGGGGTCCCCTGGATCTCGTCCCGGAGTCCGCTCTCCTTCGGGTCGTGCATCGAGAGGCGGAGGTCAGAGCCGACCTTGCGTTCGATGAACGAGAGCGAGGTGCGGCTGAACAGCGAGACGAGGCTCGAGAGGAAGAGCACGAAGGAGACCGAGAGCGCGAACATCATCGAGGTCGTGACGTTGCGTCGACGGTGCCTGCCGAGGTTGCGGCCGGCCAGCTCCGCCGACGGGCCGAAGAAGCCGCCCAGGAAGAAGAGGACCACCCGCTCGACCACCGGCCCCGCCGCGACCGCGATCATGGTGAAGCCGATCAGGATCACGACCAGCAGGCCCAGCGCCACGCCGCCGATCAGCGACGGGTCGCCGGAGAGGACGGCGTTGGGGAGGAGGAAGAAAACGGTGCCCGAGATCGCCGAGAGGGCCAGGCCCGCCAGGAGCAGCGGCCGGCTGGGGCCGCCCTCCGGCGCCGCCGGGGCGATCTGGCCGCGGCGCATGGGGTCGAGCGCGTCGACGATCCTCCAGCGGGTCGAGCGGATCGCCGGCAGCAGGGCGCTGACGAAGGACACCGCCGCGCCGGCGCCCAGGCAGAAGCGGACCGTCGAGGCCGACAGGTCGAGCGAGATCGAGCCGGCCGTGCCGCCCATCGCGAGCCCGGCGATCGCGAGGATCGCGCGCGCGAAGAGGAGGCCCGCGAAGACGCCCGGCACCACGCCCATGAGGCAGAGCGCCGTCGACTCGGCGATGACCATCGCGAAGATGTGGCGACGCCTCGCCCCGATGGTGCGGAGGATCGCGTGCTCGCGGATCCGCTCCTCCACGCTCACCGAGAGCAGCGAGTAGATCAGGAGCGCCGTGATCGCGAGGGCCACGAGGGCGAAGATGCCAAAGACCGCCCGCAGGGGCCCGCTCACCTGCTCGAAGTGGGTGATGGCCTCCGCCTTGGGGAGCGCGATGGCGTAGTCCTTGCCGAGGTCCTCCGCGATGGCTTCGCCCGCGGCCTTCAGGCTCAGCACGCTCTTGCGGAGGTCACGCGCGTCGTAGTACCCCTTCGGGTCGCGGAAGGCGCCGGCCAGGAAATGGACGCCGCGCGGCTCCGAGAGTGCCTTCCGGGCCGTCTCGAGGTCCAGCACGACGAAGTCCTTCAGGTGCTGCGGGAAGACGAGTTGCCGCTGGATCGTCTCGCCGCGCTTCAGGGTCTCGTCTCCGATCGTGATCGAGTCGCCCGAGAGCTGCTTCGCCAGCGACTCCGAGAGCGCGCAGGTCCCCGGCGCCAGCGCGGGCCAGGGCGTAAAGCCGTCGATCCCGAGCTCCCGCTCGCGCACCGGGTCGATGCCCACCACGACCGCGAAGCGCAGGTCGGGCGGCGAGCCGATCGGGCGCACGCCCATAAGGCGCGGCGAGAGGCCGCGGAGGTGCGCGTTGGAGGCGGTCCGCTTCTCCACCTGGGCCGCGTCGAACGCTTCGGCGTGGAACCAGTCGGAGCCCTCCTGGCGGATGACGATGTCGGCCTTGCCGGCATGGAGCGAGACGAGGTCGACGTAGGAGACCGCGACGGACTCGAGGCCGACGTGGACCGCCGTGAGAAGCCCCAGAGTGCAAAAGACCCCGAGGATGCCCATCGCGGCGCGGGTCTTGCGGCGCGCGAAGTTGCGCAGGACGTACGTGAGAATCATTGGGTCAGAAGCAAGAAGTACGAAGTAAGAAGGAAGCAGAAGCGAGAATCAAGGGAGGGGGCCCCCTCCCCTTCCCTCCCCCGCGGGAAGGGCGGGGGCGTCGCTCTCAATCCTGCCGTCGCGCAGCTTCACGACGCGCGTGCTGATGGCCGCGACGGCCGCGTCGTGGGTCGCGACCAGGAGGGTGACCTTCTCCTCCTTGTTGAGCTTCTGGAGCAGCCCGAGGATCTCCTTGCCGGTGGCCGAGTCCAGATCGCCGGTGGGCTCGTCGAGGAGGACCAGGGCGGGGTCGTTGGCCAGCGCGCGGGCGATGGCGACGCGCTGCTGCTCGCCGCCCGAGAGCTCGGAGGGCTTATGGTCGGCGCGGTCGCCGAGCCCGACCCTGGAGAGCAGTGCCGAGGCGCGTTCACGGCGCTCGCTGCGGGACTTCCCGCGGAAGTGCATGGGCGTCTCGACGTTCTCGCGGGCCGTAAGAGTCGGGATCAGGTTGTAGAACTGGAACACGTAGCCCAGGCGGTCGCGCCGGAGGTCGGTGAGCTGGTCGTCGGAGAGCCGGGAGATCTCCACGCCGTCGACCCACACGCTGCCCCGCGAGGGGACGTCGATGCCCCCCACGAGGTTGAGGAGCGTCGTCTTCCCGCATCCCGAGGGGCCCATGACGGCGACGAACTCCCCCTTGGCGACGTTGAAGTCGACACCGCGGAGGGCCCCGACGGCGTTGGCCCCCAGGACGAAGGACTTGTGCAGGTTCTCGGCTCGGACGGCGGCAGTGGCATCGGTCATGCCTCCCAGTACCGCCCCCGCCCTCCGGCGGTGTCACAAAACGTACAGGCCCTTTTGGAACGGGATGGGACAGAAAGTCCCAAACGGCTGAGAAGAATACACGCGACACAACGTCACCACGTTTGCTACGGTGACCGGCGATGGACACCGCGGTCGGCGCCCACCGCTTCCAGTTCGCGTTCACGATCACTTATCACTATCTGTTCCCCCAGCTGACGATGGGGCTGGCGCTCTTGATCGTGATCCTCAAGGGACTCGCCCTCCGGACCGGCAACGCCCGCTACGACGAGAGCGCCCGCTTCTGGGTCCGCCTCTTCGCCGTCAACTTCGCGATGGGCGTCGTCACCGGCATCCCGATGGAGTTCCAGTTCGGCACCAACTGGTCGGCCTTCTCGAAACTCGCCGGCGGTGTGGTCGGCCAGACGCTCGCGATGGAGGGCGTCTTCTCCTTCTTCCTGGAGTCCGCGTTCCTCGGCCTCGTCCTCTTCGGCGAGAAGAAGCTCGGGCCGAAGGGACACTTCGCCGCGACGCTCGCGCTCTTCCTGGGCACCTGGCTCTCGGGGTACTTCATCACCGCCACCAACGCCTGGATGCAGCACCCCGTGGGCCACGAGCTCCGTGACGGCCGCTTCCACCTCGTCAGCCTGGGCGCGATGCTCGGCAACCCCTGGCTCCGCTGGCAGTACCCGCACACGATGCTCGGCTCCGTCATCACCGCGAGCCTCGTCATGAGCTCGATCGGCGCCTTCTACCTGCTCGCGAAGCGCCATGAGGAGCACGGCCGCGTCTTCGTCCGGCTGGGCATCGCCGTCGGGCTGCCCGCGTCGCTCCTGGCCGCTTTCCCGACGGGCGACCTTCAGGCGCGCAATGTGGCTCTCCAGCAGCCCGCCACGTTTGCCGCCATGGAAGGGCTGTTCCGCACGGAAGAGAGCGCCGACCTCACCCTCATCGGACAGCCCGACGTCGAACGCATGTGGCTCGACAATCCGATCGAAATCCCGAGCTTCCTGAGCTTCCTCACCCACCACCGCTGGAAGGCGGAGATCCGCGGCCTCGAGGACTTCCCTCGCGATCACTGGCCCCAGAACATCCCGCTGCTCTACTACAGCTATCACATCATGGTGGGCCTCGGGACGGTCTTCATCGCCGCGACGGGCCTCGCGGCCCTGCTGCTCTGGAAGAAGCGCCTCTTCACGACCCGCTGGATGCTCTGGGTCCTGATGTTCCTGCTCCCCTTCCCCTACATCGCCAACACCGCGGGATGGATGACCGCCGAACTCGGGCGCCAGCCCTGGCTCGTCTACAACCTGCTCCGCACGCAGGACGGCGCCTCGGCCCACGTGTCCGCGGGCAACGTGCTCTTCACCCTGCTGGGCTTCATGGGCCTCTACTCCGCGCTCAGCGCCCTCTTCGTCGTCCTCGTGCTCCGCAAGATCCAGAAGGGGCCGGAGACCGCCTGATGGAAACGCTCTGGTTCTGCCTGGTCGCGCTCTCCCTGACGGCCTACGTCGTCCTCGACGGCTACGACCTCGGCGCCGGGATGCTCCATCTCTTCATCGCGAAGACCGACGCGGAGCGCGCGACGGTGATCCGCTCGATCGGCCCCGTCTGGGACGGCAACGAGGTGTGGCTGCTCGCCAGCGGGGGCACGATCTTCGCGGTCTTCCCCCTGCTCTACGCGACCGCGTTCAGCGGCTTCTACCTGCCGCTCATGATGGTGCTCTGGCTCCTCGTCGGCCGCGCCCTCGGCATCGAATTCCGCCACCAGTCCGAAAGCCCGATGTGGACGGCAGCCTGGGACGTGGTCTTCTCGCTCGCGAGCGCCGCGCTCGCCCTCTTCTTCGGCGTGGCCCTCGGCAACGTCGCGCGGGGCGTGCCGCTCGGCGCCGACGGCAGCTTCTTCGAGCCCCTCTGGACCAACTTCTCGCCGTCGCGCGCGACGGGAATCCTGGATCCCTACACGCTGCTCGCGGGAGCCACGGCGTCGGCCGCCCTCGCCCAGCACGGCGCCCTCTGGGTCGCCTACCGGACCGAGGGGGACCTGCGCGAGCGCTCTCGGCGGGCGGCCCGCATCGCAGGCTGGGCCGCGCTCGGCCTCACCGCGCTGCTGACGCTCTGGACCCGGGGCCTGCAGCCGCAGCTGCGGGAGCGCTTCGCCGCGCACCCGTGGGGCTATCTGTTCCCGCTGATCGCGATCGCCGGCCTCGTGGTCGCCCAGTACTTCCGAAAAAGGGGGAAGGATCTCGTCGCCTTCGCGGGGTCGTCGGCCTACATCGCGGGCATGATGCTCTCGGTGGCGTTCAGCCTGTACCCCTACGTCCTGCCGTCCAGCCTCGATCCCGCCCGCGGGCTGACGGTGTCGTCGGCCGCCGCCGACCGCTCCAGCCTGGGGATCGCGCTCGCGTGGTGGCTCCCCGGGATGGCACTCGCGGTCGGGTACACGGTCTTCATCCACCGCAAGTTCGCCGGCAAGGTCCCCCCCAACACCGACCACTACTAAGAGGAGCTCTCAACACAAAGACACGGAGACCCCAAGACGGATCTTCCTTTGTTCCTCGGTGTCTTTGTGTGGGTCTTCAGAAGCGCTTGCGGATGGCGGTGGAGTGGCGCGCCTGCACCTCCGGGAAGAGGAGGCTCAGGGTCTCGAACTCGCCCGAGGGCGCCACGTGGGAGACGCGGGCCGCGCGCTCGCGGGGCCCCGACGGGCCCGGCAGCACGACGCGGAGCTCGCGACCCAGCGGGTTCGACCACGCGTAGGTGTAGAAGAAGTGGCGCGGGTGGACCCCGTGGACCATGTAGGACCACGGGTGCGGCCAGGTCGGCAGGTTGTACTCGATGCGGAGGCCGCCCTCGCCGAGGTCGAGGATCTCGCCCCGCGTCACCGGGAGCGGCTTCGTCAGGGTCGGATCCGTGAGCTCCGCCTCGCCGCCCTTCCCGGGGTGCCGCTCCTGGCGGCGCCGCTCGGTCAGCAGCGTGGGCGCGAGACGGACCCGGCGCCCCAGCATCGCCTGGCAGCCGTGGATCTTCTCGCTCAGCAGGTCCCGGCTCGGCGGCCGCGGCAGCGCGTCGTTCGCCCCCGCCACCAGCGCGGAGTACAGCTTCGACTGCGCCCCTTCCTTGGCGCAGACCACGATCGCGGCCTCGCGGAGGTCGCTGTCGGCCCGCAGCTTCGGCAGCACGCTCAGGGCTTCGTCCAGGTCGAGCAGGATCACGGTCACGCGCGTCTCGCGCTTGGCCACGTCCACCACGTCCGACGGCGACGGGCGCTCAATGACCTCGTGGCCTTCGGACTGGAGGGCGTTGCTGACGAAGATCCGCAGGGGGTCGTCGGAGATCGAGACCAGGACGCGCGCCCTTGGGATCAGGAGGAAGCGGGCGGTGGTCGACATCACGTGGGTCACGCGGGTGACCTTGCGGGTGATCCCCCGCGGGTCCGTCGGCTCCAGCTGGGCGAAGTACTCCTGCGCGCGGCGCATCGAGTCCGCGAGCTTCCGGTCCCGCACGACGATCTCCGGGTAGACGGACGTGCGAAGGCGGTCGAGTTGCTCCGCCGTGACGCCGTTGCCCGCCGGATAGATCAGCTCCCCGTCGCTCCCCCGGAAGTCGTCCATGAGGACGTCGCCCAGGACGATGTCCTTCGGCGCGAGGCGCTGGACGCCGAGCATCTTCCGGAGGTTCCGGGAGTCCTCCTCGTATTCCAGAAGGACGAGGGTCTGGATGCCCGAGGCGTGCAGGGCCTTGGCGTGGACGCGGGTAATGAAGTCACCGGCCGAGAACAGCTTCAACCCCGACTCGTGGTAGATCGCGGTCTCCACCACGATCTCGCCGAGCCGGGCGACCTCCTCGCGGAGGAAGTCTGCCGAAATTTCCTTCATGAGCCCGAGGTCCCTATCGACCCTCCGGGCCAATTATAGCCCCTGGTCGACAGGGATGCGGGCATTAGTCATGGGTAATGGAACAGAGGCCCCGCTCTGTTGCCGCCTCGGGGATGAGGCTACTTCTTTTTCTTTTTGGCGGGCTGCTCGGCCAGGCAGAGCTTGTCGTAGGCCGCCGCCTTGTCCTTGTCGAGCGATTCCTTCACCTTGTTGATCGTCTCGACGCGGCCCAGCGCCAGGTAGCCTTGGAGCGTCTTGTTGTCGGTGCCGTTCTCCTTGGCCCGCTGCTTGGATTCCTGCTCGTTCTTCGCGGCGCCGGCGTAGATCTCCTCGATCTTCTTCGCCTCGTCGTCGCTGAGCTTGATCTTGTCCTTCACGTCGGCGAACGTCGGCAGCCCGTAGGGGCCCCCGCCGCCTTCCTTCTTGTCCTGCGCCGCCCACGCGATCCCGGCCAGGCCCAACGCCAACGCGATCGCCACAACACTCTTCCGCTCCATGGTCTCCTCCTGTATAAGGGACGTTAATCTTAGAAACACCCCGCGGGGAGTTTGGTTGCGTAGCGTAGCCAGATATTAAGGAATACCCCTCATGCTCCACGCCCTGGCCCTCGCGTCGCTCCTCTGCCTGGCCCCCGCGCAGGAGAAGAGCAAGGTCCTCATCGTCGACGGGCAGAACAACCACAACTACAAGGCCATGACGCCCTTCATGAAGGAGCAGCTCGAGAAGAGCGGCCTCTTCACGGTCGACGTCTCCACCACGCCCCCCGCCGTCCCGCAGGCCCCCAAGGGTAAGCCCGAAACGCCGGAGCAGGCGGCGGAGCGGGAGGAGAAGGCCGCGAAGATCAAGGCCCAGTGGGACCAGTGGCGCCCCAAGTTCAAGGACTACAAGGTCGTCCTGAGCAACTACAACGGCGAGGCCTGGCCCGCGGACGTGAACGCCGCCTTCGAGGAGTACGTCAACGGCGGGGGCGGCGTCTACGTCGTCCACGCCGCCAACAACGCCTTCAGCGGATGGACCGAGTACGACCTCATGATCGGCCTCGGCTGGCGCGGCAGCAAGTACGGCGCCCGCGTCTTCTACGACGAGGCCGGCAAGCTGCAGCGCTCCGAGCCCGGGGACGGCCCCGGCGCCGGCCACGGGGCGCAGCACGAATACAAGATCACCCTCCGCGACCCCGAGCACCCGCTCGTCAAGGGCATGCCGCCCGTGTGGATGCACGCGACCGACGAGCTCTATCATGGCCAGCGCGGCCCCGCGAAGAGCATGCTGATCCTCGCGTCGGCCTACGACGACAAGAGCAAGGGCGGCACCGGCGTCCACGAGCCCATGCTCTGGGTCATCCCCTACGGCCACGGCAAGGTCGTCACCAACGTGATGGGCCACGAGAACGGCAAGTCCGTCCAGTGCGTCGGCTTCGTCACCCTCATGCTCCGCTCCTGCGAGTGGCTCGCCACCGGGAAGGTGACGGTCCCGATCCCGCCGAACTTCCCGACCGAGGACAAGGCCAGCGTCCTGGGCAAGTAGCGCGCATGTACCTCGCCTACAACACCAACGGCCTCGCCCACCACCGGCTCGAGGACGCCCTCCGGCTCCTCGCCGATCTCGGCTACGAGGGAGTCGCCCTCACGCCGGACGTCGGCCACCTCGACCCCTTCAACACCGAGGAGCGCGACTGGGAAAAGGCGCGGCACCTCCTGGAGGAGCTGCACCTGCGCTGCGTGATCGAGACCGGCGCCCGCTACGTGCTCGACCCGCGGCGCAAGCACTGGCCCAACCTGGTCTCCCCGGACCCGGCCGACGGCATCCGCCGCCTGAACTTCTACCGCCGCTGCCTGAAGCAGGCGAAAAGCCTCGGCGCGGAGCTGATCTCGATCTGGAGCGGCCCGCTGGACGCCGGCGACGACCCCGCGGCCGCCTTCGCGCGCCTCGTGGAGCGCCTCCCGCGGCTCCTCGACGAGGCGCAGCAGGCGGGCGTCCCGGTCTGCTTCGAGCCCGAGCCCGGCCACCTCATCGACGGCCACGCGCGCTACCGCGAGCTCCGCAAGCGCCTGGGCCGGCCCGACCTGATGACGACCATCGACATCGGCCACCTGATCGTGACGGAAGCGGGCGAGCCCCACACGCACCTGGCGGAATTCGCCCCGAGCCTGCGCAACGTCCAGGTCGACGACGCCCGCCGCGGCGTCCACGAGCACCTGGTCCCCGGCGCCGGCGAGATCGACTTCACCGCGGTCTTCCGGGAGCTCCGCCGCTTGAAGTACGAGGGCCCCGTGGCGATGGAGCTCTCGCGCGACAGCCACCGCGCCGCCGAGGTGGCCGCGCAGGCCCACTACAAAATCTCGCCGTTGTTGCGGTAAACTTCTTCCGTTAGATCCCCGCCTGCCCGGGGTTACAATTTGGGGGCGGGGAATCCGATTCGAGGGCACCTTGATGCTTACACTCCTGATCACCGCAATGGCCGCGCTGGGCGCCGGCGACGACGATCTGATCTGGGTTGAAGGCGAGGCCGCCCGGACGAAGGAAATCAGTTTTCCGCACAGCTGGTACAACAGCATCAAGAAGGAGCTGCTTTCGGGCGGCGACTGGATCTCCAATTTCGGCGACAAGGACGGCATCGCCGTCTACGACCTGAACGTCAAGAAGGCGGGCAGCTACAGCCTCTGGGTGCGCGCCAACCCGATCGCCGCCGCGCTCGCCTACAAGATCGGCGACGGGGACTGGAAGGAGATCGACTTCCGCGGCGCCATGGACCAGGTCAACCTCGCCTCCGACAACCGGCCCGACATGCGCTTCCTCGCGTGGACGAAGGCGGGGCCCGTGCCGCTCCAGCCCGGCGCCACGACCATCACGTTCAAGATGCACTCGGGCAACAGCCACCACGGCGGCCTGGACTGCTTCTGCCTCACGACGAAGTCGTTCTCGCCCAACGGCGCGCGCAAGCCGGGGGAAAAGCTCGGCCTGGCCGAGCCCGGGACCTGGGCCTTCGAGCCGGACGAGGACGAGTTCAGTCCGAACGCGCTGCTCGACCTCCGCGGCCTGAACGAGAAGGCCGCAGGCGAGTCGGGCTTCGTGCAGCGGACGCCCGCCGGCGACTTCGCGCTGGGCAACGGCAAGCCCGTCCGCTTCTGGGCCGTGAACACGAGCGGGCCGCCGGGCGGCGAGGAGAACCTGAAGAAGCACGCCCGCTTCCTCGCCAAGCGCGGCGTCAACATGGTCCGCTGGCACGGCTCGCTCGCCCCCAAGGGGGACAAGTCGAAGATCAACGAGGTCGACGTCGCCGAAATCGAGAGGGTGCAGCGCTTCGTGGCGGCGATGAAGGCCGAAGGCATCTACACGACCTTCTCGCCCTACTGGGCGGTGGCCGTGCCCGCCAATCCGAACTGGGGCCTGAAGGGACATCCCAGCGGCACGCTGACGGGCATGCTCTTCTGGGACGAGGACCTGCAGGCCGCCTACAAGGGCTGGCTGCGCGAGTTCTTCACGCGCAAGAACCCCTACGGCCCGCCGCTGGCCCAGGAGCCCGCGCTGGCGATCTTCCAGATCCAGAACGAGGACAGCCTGCTCTTCTGGACCATCGAAAGCGTCAAGGGCGAGGAGCGCCGCCGCCTCGGGGCGAAGTTCGGCGCCTGGGCCGCGAAGAAGTACGGCTCGATCGAGAAGGCGAAAGAAGCCTGGGGCAACACCGGCGCCGACGGCGATGACCTCGCGGCGGGCGTCGCGGGCCTCATGCACATGTGGGAGTTCAACTCCGACCAGAAGGGCGGCCGCCTCCAGCGCCTGGCCGACACGCTGCAGTTCTACTCGGAGACGATGCACGCCTTCAACCGGAACCTCGCCGAGTTCCTGCGCAAGGATCTGGGCTGCAAGATGCTCATCAACGCGGGCAACTGGTACACCGCGAACAACCTGCTCATGCTCGACGCCGAGCACTGGTCCTACACGGCCAATGACGTCATCGGGATCAACCACTACGTGACGTCCGGCGCCCACATCAATCCGACCGAACAGCACAAGACCGGCTGGCTCGTGGCCCAGGGAGACTGCTTTCAGGATGGATCGGTGTTCCAGAACCCGCGGAAGCTCGCTACGAACCGCAAGCTCGTGGCCGGCTACCCCTACATCATCTCGGAGTGCACCTGGGTGCCGCCCATGAGTTACCAGTCGGAGGCGCCCTTCCTCACCGCGGCGTACAGTTCGCTCACGGGCTTCGACACCCTCTACTGGTTCGCGATGGGCCAGGTGGGCTACGACCGCACGGTCAACAAATGGCAGGTGGCCACGCCCTCGTTCCTGGGCGGCTTCCCCGCCGCTTCGCTGATGTTCCGCAAGGGCTTCGTCAAGCAGGCCGAGCCCGTCGTCCACGAGGAGCGGGCGCTGAATGACATCTGGACGCTGCGCTCCACCGTCATCGGCGAGGAGGAGTCCTACGACCCGAACCGCAGCGTCGGCTATCTCCCCAAGGAAGTGAATCTGAAAGGCGGCGTCCATCCGCTCGCGTTCCTGGTCGGACCCGTGGAAGTGAAGTACGGGGGGGATCCGGCCAAGACGACCGCGGTCGACTTTTCCAAGTACATCGACGATCAGAAAAAGGTCGTGACGAGCGCCACCGGCGAGCTGACGTTCAACCACGGCGACGGGTGGTGCACGATCGATGCCCCGAAGGCCCAGGGCGTGGCGGGCTTCCTGGCCAAGACCGGCAGCTTCGCGCTCAAGACGGTCACGATCGAGTCGAAGAACGAGTACGCGGCGATCCTGGCGGTGTCCCTGGACGACCGGACGCTGGCGTCCAGCAAGTCGATCCTGGTTCAGGTCACCACGCACTGCCGCCCCTACCACTGGAAGGAGAGCGCCGCGACCTTCAAGGACCCGGGCGGCAAGACGAGCTACGAGGGCAAGCGGATCGACGACACCGGCGCGGAGCCCTGGAACGAGGTCAATACGCAGGCGGTGATCGCGGTCCGGAATGGCTCGCTCAAGAAGGCCATCGCCCTGGATCCGAACGGAATGCCGGCCGGCGAGCTCAAGACGGAGCTTAAGGGCGGAGCCTTCGTGGTGACGCTGCCTCCCAACGCGCTGTACGTGATCCTTCAGTAATCAGCGCGAGGCGGGAGTTAACGCCAGTTGCCCGTGGGCGGCGGCAGCTGCGGCAGGATGAACTGCTCGCGGCACTTCTTGTCGCGGCACTTGAACAGACGAGTCCGGTCCGGCTTCGTCTCCTGAAGGTCCGCGGGCTTGCCGCACTTCGTGCAAGGAACGTGCATAGGGGAGGCATTATGCAGATTGCCCCCCTCCCCTTCAAGCCTTATCAACCTGCGACAAAATAAACCGATCATTTTGTCGCAACGCCCCCACAGGCCTCCGGGAACCGCTTTAGGAGGACGGAGGGCGAGCGATGATCCGACTCAACGCGGGCGACTCCCGGGGCTGCTGCGACCGGCTCAGCCGCCGCAGCTTCCTCCAGCTCGGCGCGGCGGGCCTGACGACCCTGGGCCTCCCCCAGCTCTTCCGCGCCCGCGAAGCCGCCGCCAAGGAAGGCGCCCCCGCCAAGGACACCCGCGTCGTCCTCCTCTGGCTCGAGGGCGGCCCCAGCCACATCGACCTCTGGGACATGAAGCCCTCCGCCCCCGCCGAGTACCGCGGCTACTGGCGCCCCATCCCGACCAACGTCGCGGGGATGCAGATCACCGAGATGTTCCCCCGCCAGGCGAAGCTCGCGGACAAGTTCTCCATCGTCCGCAGCCTCCACCACGCCGACACGGACCACATCGGCTCGCCCCACATCATGCTCACCGGCCGCGTCGGCCCGACCATCGCCAATCAGGCCCCCACGGCCCCCTCGATGGGGTCCATTGCCGCCCGGACTATCGGGCCCCGGGCCCCCGGCCTGCCCCCCTACGTCGTCGTGCCCCACGTCGGCGGCGGCAAGTACTTCGGCGCCCACTACGTCGGGCACGCCTACGACCCCTTCGACATCAACAGCGACCCCAACGGCCGGAACTTCAAGGTCCAGAACCTCACCCTGTCCACCGGCATGTCCGTGGCGCGCCTGGACGACCGCCGCGGCCTGCGCCGCAGCCTCGACTCGCTCCGCCACGAGGCCGACGACTCGGGCGCCTTCGACGCGATGGACAAGTTCGAGAAGCAGGCCTTCGAGCTCGTCACCAGCCAGAACGTCAGCCGCGCGTTCGACATCGCCGCCGAGTCCGACGAGATGCGCGACCGCTACGGCCGCACGTCCTGGGGCCAGAGTACCCTTCTGGCCCGCCGCATGGTCGAGGCCGGCGTCTCCTTCGTCACCGTCAACATGGGCGGATGGGACCAGCACGGCGACCTCAAGGCCAAGATGGACCTCTATCTCCCGCAAGTCGACCGGGCCGTCTCGGCCCTCCTCCAGGACCTCACGGCGCGCGGGCTCTACGAGAAGACTCTCGTGATCGTCGCCGGCGAATTCGGCCGGACGCCCCGCATGAACACCGGGTTCCAGGGCCTTCCCGCCGGACGCGACCACTGGAACAACTGCTTCTCCCTCGTCATGGGCGGCGGCGGCGTCAAGGGCGGCCGGATCGTCGGCAAGACCGACGACAAGGCCGAGTCGATCGTCGAGCGACCGGTCACGCCGGAACAGTTCCACGCCACGATCTGCCACGTGCTCGGGATCGACCCGTCGATCCAGTTCGTCGACCGCACGGGACGCCCCATCTCCGCGGTCGACGTCAACGAGCCGATCCGGGAACTCTTGTAGCCCCGGCCGCGTTCAGAGAGTGTGAACATCGACGTCGAGATCATCTCGGACGCGGTCTGACCCTGGTGCTACGTCGGCAGGCGCCGACTCGAGAAGGCCATCCAGGCCGTGAAAGGCTACCACTCCGTCCACGTGCGTTGGAAGCCGTTCCAGCTCAACCCCGGCATGCCCAAGGAAGGCATGGAGCGGCAGGAGTACCGCGAGAAGAAGTTCGGGAGCGCGGCGCGGGTCGAGGAGATGGACCGCCGCATGGTCGCGGTCGGCAAGGAAGAGGGCATCCCCTTTGCCCTCGACAAGATCCGGAAGGCGCCCAACACGTTCGACGCCCACCGCCTCCTCTGGCTGGGCGAGCGCGAGGGCGTCCAGGAGAAGGTGTCCGACGGCCTCTTCCGCGCCTTCTTCACCGAGGGCCGCGACATCGGCGACCGCTCCGTGCTGACCGAGATCGGCGCCGCCGCGGGCCTCGAGCGCGACGCCATCCGCGCCTTCCTCGAGAGCGACGAGGGCAGCAAGGAAGTCCGCGAGGACGAGCGGCGGGCGCGCGAGATCGGCGTCGACGCCGTCCCCACCTTCATCATCGGCGGCAAGTTCCTCGTCTCAGGCGCCCAGACCCCCGAAGTGTTCCTGGAAGCCTTCCGCTCCCTATAATGGGGGTGTGAAGACCGCGCGTCACATCCTCACCCTTCTGGCAATCGCGTCGGCTCTGGGAGCCGGCGCCAACGCCCTTTCCCCGCGCGGTCTATCCTGGTCTCGTCCCCTGGGCCGCGGCATCGGTCCCCAGGTCGCCGATGCGGGGCTCGTCCCCATCGATCTGAAGACCATGCGAGGCATCCTGGGAGACCGATCCTACCGGTTGATCGACGTCCGCAGTCGCGAGGACTTTGCCATCGGCCGTCTTCCGGGAGCGGTCAACATCCCGTGGAACCCGGACGCCCAAACTCCGTCGGTCCTCGTCGCCCCCGACAAATGGGTCGTCGTCTACTGTTCCAACGAATTCTGCGAACAGGCGCTCCAGTCCGCCACGCAGCTGAAGCGAGTCGGATATCGGGACGTGGCCGTCTTCGTGGACGGGTACGAGGCCTGGTGGAACGCGGGAGGTCCCGTTGACCAGGATTGACCGCGTCGTCACTTGGGCGCTCGCGCTCGTCTTCCTGACGGCGGGGGCCGCCAAGATCTACGACCCGCAGGCGTTTGCCGTCTCGATCGCGCGACTGCGGATCGTGCCGATGGCGCTTCTCGGGCCGCTGGCCATCCTGCTGCCCTGGATCGAGGTGGCGGGCGCGGCTGCGCTGTTCTTCCCGAAGCAGCGGCTCCCGGCGCTGAAGCTGCTCCTGGCGCTCCTGATCGCCTTCACGGCCGTCCTGGGGATCGGGCTCATCCGCGGGGTGACGTCCTGCGGCTGCTTCGGGAGCGCCGACGCCTTTCTGAACCGCGCCGACGTCGCGCTCGGACGGAACGTGATCCTGATCGCGGCGGCGGGCTTCCTGCTTCTCCGGAAGCCTACTTCTCCAGCAGAACCTGCTTCGCCGGCTTGAGGTACTGGTCGTTGAGCTTGTCGACCGACCAGAGCAGGCCGCGCGTGATCATCGTCAGGTAGCGCTCGTCGGCCACGGTCGCGTTGTTGTGGCCGAGCGTCGTCCCGAAGACGCGCGTCTTGCCGTTGTAGGTGTTGGTCCAGACGCAGATGCAGTCCTCGACCTTCTCCTTGCCGTCCTTCTGCTTGACCGTCTGCTTGCCGCGCGCGATCTCCTTCGCCGTGTCGAGCAGCTTGCCCGTGATGTTGTTGTAGAGCTCCTCGTTGACGGTGGTCCAGTTCTCGATGCCCTTCGTGATGGGGTTCTCCTTGTCGGTGAAGGTGATCTCGATGGGGAGCTGCGGGCCGTGGCCGTTCGTGTGCAGGCCCGTGAACTCGAACCAGGCCGACGTCTTGGGATAGCCTTCACCGCGGTAGCTGTGCATGCCGCAGTGGAGGAAGACCGCGGGCAGGCCGTCCTTGTGGGGCTTGAGGATGCCGTTGATGGTCTCCGTGTCCTTCACGTCCGACGAGCACTCGTCGTGGACGACGACATCGAAGCCCTTGTACCACTCGGGGTTGGCGTAGACGGGGTTGTTGTGCTTCGTGGTCTTGTCGGGATCGTAGGCGATGGACCACTGGACGTTCGCGCGCTTCGAGATGCCCTGCGAGATGATGTCCTTCTGCTTCTCGTAGTCGTGGCAGCAGCCGCCCAGGACCAGGAGGGCGCGGATCGGCTTGTCGTCCTGGGGCGCCGCCTGCGAGCGGCCGAAGAGGGCCATCAGGGCGGCCAGCGCGAGCAGGGATCGTTTCATGGGTCGTTCTCCGAGAATCGAAAGAGAGTACAGACCTAATACGCCTCCGGCAAGGAAACGGGCTCTTTTCTTTGTCCTAAACCTCACCCCCTGATATCTTTCCTCCCATGAAAAAGAACACGATTTCGCCGGATAACATCCTGAAGTTGGGCACCGCGTTCATGGGCTCGAAGACCCTGCTGAGCGCCATCGAGCTCGGCCTCTTCACCGAGCTGGCCAAGGGACCCCGCGACAAGGACGCCCTCCGGGTCTACATGAACCTCCACCCGAGGAGCGTCGGCGACTTCCTCGATGCCCTCGTCGGACTCGGAATGCTCGACCTCAAGGGCGGCAAGTACCGGAACACGAAGGAGTCCGATCTCTTCCTCGACCGCAACAAGCCGTCCTACGTCGGCGGCCTCCTCGAGATGTGCAATGCCCGCCTCTACGGATTCTGGGGCTCGCTTACCGAAGGCCTGAAGACGGGCTCGCCCCAGAACGAGGCCAAGGGAGGCGCCGGCAGCCCCTTCGACGCGATCTACGGCGATCCCCAGAAACTTCGGGGCTTCCTCCAGGCCATGACCGGCCTCAGCACCGGCGCCGGCCGCGCCATCGCCCAGAAATTCCCCTGGAAGAACTACAAGACGTTCGTCGACGTGGGCGGCGCGCAGGGCGGCGTGGCGGTGCAGGTGGCCCTCGCCCACAAGAAACTCACGGGCGGCAACTTCGATCTGCCCGTGGTCGGCCCGATCTTCGAGGAGTACGTCCGCGCGCTCAAGCTCGATCAGCGCCTGAAGTTCTACCCGGGCGACTTCTTCAAGGACCCGATTCCGAGCGCGGACGTCATCATCATGGGCCACATCCTCCACGACTGGAATCTCGAGGAGAAGAAGGCGCTGATCGCCAAGGCCCACGCGGCGCTCCCGAAGGGCGGCGCCTACATCATCCACGAGGCGATCATCGACGACGCGCGCCGCAAGAACGTCTTCGGCCTGCTCATGAGCCTGAACATGCTCATCGAGACGCCGGGCGGCTTCGACTATACCGGCGCCGATTGCCAGGGCTGGCTGAAGGCCGCCGGGTTCCGCAAGACCCGCGTCGTCCCGTTGACCGGTCCCGATTCGATGGTCATCGGGATCAAGTAGTCTCGCGGAAGCAAGAAGCACGAAGTACGAAGCAAGACAGCCGGAGGTTATCTTGCTTCTTTCCGAAGGAATCTCGGCCGAACGGAGGGATCTCGTAGGCGGCGTACCCCGTTGATCCCGTCCGATTTGCTTCTTACTTCGTGGTTCCTGCTTCTGGCCTTTGACGAGCTAGAGCAGTCCGCCTTCCTTCGTGACGACGTGCGCTCCCAAGCGAAAGGAGTCGCAGTCCACTCCCCGTAGACCCGCCAGGTGCTCGGCGACCAGCTGGGCGGGGACGATCTCGGTGACGAACTGCCAGGCCGCTGGGACCGGGGGCAGTTCGAAGACCAGATCCCCGGCGTCCGCGGGCAGGCCCTGCCCGATCAGCATCACGCGGGCGCCGAGCTTGCGGAGGTCGCGGGCCATCGCGAGGTCCTCCTCGCGGCGCAGCGACCCGTCGAGCCAGAGGCCGAAACGGAGGCCCGGCTCGACGATCTCCTGGGCCCCGTGGCGGAACGCGCCCGCGGTCATCGCGGTGGCGGGGGCCTTGGCGGTCTCCTCCCAGAGCAGTCGCGTCTCGTGGGCGCTCGCCAGCCCGCCCTGCCGTGCGAGGAAGTACGTCCCCTTCTCCGCCGTGAACCAGGCGTTGCCGGCCAGGCGCTCGCGCCACGCGGGGATCGCCTTCGGGACCGCCTCCAGCGAGCCTCGAAGGGCCTTCAGGTCGGCGGCGTGGAGCTGGCCGGTCGCGGCGGCCGAAACGAGCGCGCCGCCCAGGGCGACCGAACTGTAGGTCACCACCGAGATTGCGTGGTCGAAGCCGATCCCCAGCAGCAGCGCCACGTCCGAGCGCTGCCCCAGCGGGCTGTCCGGCGCGTTCGTCACGCCGATCACCTTCGCGCCGGCTTTCGACGCGCGGTCGAGCAGCGTCACCACCTCGATGCTCTTGCCGCTCCGCGACAGGATCACGATCACCGAACCCGGACGGAAGCTCGGCTGATGCATGGCCTCCGACGCGTCGACGAGATTCGCGGAACGCCCCGCCCGCACGAAGAACGACTGGGCCGCCATCCCGGCCGCCCAGCTGGCCCCGATGCCGGCGATGTAGACCTCGGACGCGTCGCGAAGCAGGGACGCGGCGCGGTCGAAGGCCGCACGGCCCGACTCCAGCAGGTTCCCCAGGCATTTCGTCAGCTCGCCGGACTCCCGGAGGATGTCGCGAAGGCAGTGCGATTCGGCGCGGGCGCTCATCGGCGCGGCCTCCAAAGGTCGATGGGACGCTTCACGTCGCTCGAGAACGGGAGGACGGTCTTCTTCCCGCTCCCCGCCGACGCGTAGGCCGCCAGCAGGATCTCCAGCACGGCGCGGCCGTCCTCCCCCGTCTCGAGGCAGGGCTTGTTGTTCGCGACGCAGTCCACGAAGTGGGCGAACTCCTGGGGGAAGCCGTAGTTCCAGAGCTCCTCGAAGGTGCAGAAGCTCCAGCCGCGGGTGATCCCCGCCTTTTCAACGGCGTACCCGTAGCCCTTCTCCGAGTAGGCGACGATCGAGTTGCCCTGGATCAAGTCGGCGTACGCGACGCCGTCGGAGCCGTGCACCTCGGCGGTGTCGTCCATGCCGCCCTTCTTGGTCCAGCTCTCCTCGGCGATCCCCAGGGCCTCGCCCTCGTCGGTTTCGAAGCGGATCGTGATGAGCGCGTTGTCGTCGCCCTGGGTCTTGTCGGCGTGGACGAAGGTGCCCATCTCGGCGTACACCGAGACGGCGCGCGGCTTCTTCAGCGGGACGATGCCCTCCGCGAGCGGCGTCTCGTGGGACTGCACCTGGACGTCCTGGACCGACTTCGCCGACCAGGGCCGCTGGCCCGGGGCCTTGCCGAGCATCCAGCGGAAGAACTCGACCGCGTGGCAGCCCATGTCCATCGTGACGCCGCCGCCCGAGCGGTTGACGTCCCAGAACCACGGCGAGTGCGGCCCGTCGTGCTTCTCGGACTGCTTGACCAGGTAGGGCCGGCCCAGCGCGCCCTCGTCGAGGAGCTTCTTGACCCGCACGTACTTCGGCGTGAAGCAGAGCTCCTCGGCGTACATCAGCTTCACTCCCGCCTTCCGGCAGGCCTCGATCATGCGGTCGGCGTCGGCCAGCGAGGGCGCGAGCGGCTTCTCGCAGACGACGTGCTTCCCAGCCTTCGCGGCCGCGACCGTGATGTCGGCGTGCAGGTCGTTCGGGCAGCCCAGCACCACCATCTCGATCTCGCTCGCGAGGAAGCGGTCGAGGTCGCGGAACGCGTGGCGGACCCCATGGCGCGTCGCGAAGTCCTGGGCGTGGGTCCCCGTGGGCGACAGCACCGCGAAGAGCTCCGCCTGGGGGACCCGCTTGAGCGACTCCGCGTGGATCGTCGAGATGAACTGCGACCCGACCAGCCCGACCTTCACGGTCTTCATGTCCTCATCTCCCGAATGCTCTTCGTTCCGGGACTTCGCGCGACGGCCGCGACTTGGCCCGCGAAACCACCCGAGTATGCCGACCGGGGGCGTCGGAGTCTACATAACGCAGCCCCGTTTCCGGGATCGCCTATACCAGAGGTGTTTGAGGTGGTCCGGGCTCTGCTCGGGCCTCCCGGGTTCAGCACAACGGAAGGAGCACGACGATGCGGGTTCAGGAACTGCTTCCCCTCGGACGCAAGGCCGGCCGGCGCTTCCAGCGCGCCCTGCCGAAGACGATGGACGCGATCCAATCCCGCGTCGAGCGGATCGGCTCGGGGATGGTCGGGCGCCTTCAGGAGGCCGGATCGAAAGCCTGGTCCAGCTCGGCGATGAGCACGGCCCGCAAGGCGGTCCGGCGCGGCGGCGCGCAGACGGTGAAGTGGGCCCGCAAGAACCCCAAGGTCCTCCCCCTGATCGGGCTGGGCGGGGCGCTGGCCACTTTCCTGATGTTCCGGGCGGGTCGGAAGTCGCGGCAGCAGCCTCGGATGTTCCGGCGCGCCATGCAGATGATGAATGCCACGCCCCAGATCAAGAAGGGGCTGGGGTCCGCGTTCGGCCGCTTCATGGCCTGGGCGCTGACCCCGAGGAAGCCCCACGTTTTCCGGGCCGTCACGATCAAGTGGTAACAGGAGGAAGGCCATGAAACACAATTCTGAGAAGTCGCACGATCCGATCACCGGGCGCATCCCCCTCGTCGTCGTCGAGGAAGGGCGGAAGATGCTCCGCCGAGCGCGGAAGGCGGGCATCACCGCCCGGACCGTCGCCCGCCAGAGCCGCCGCTTCGTCGGCGAGACGGTCGACCGGACCGGGCGCTACACGAAGCGGCACCCCTGGGGCAGCCTGGGGAGCGCCGCGTGCGCCGGCGCCTGCATCGGCGCGCTCCTGACGTTCCTTTTCATCCCGCGCGACTGAGCCCGGCGCCCGAAAAATATCCAGTCCGGCCGTAACCTGCGGCCCCGTTTCCTTCTGCCCTTTTCAACACGCGGCGGGAGGACGAATGGAATTCCAGCGCCTGGAGATCCGGGGACGCGGGGGCGTCCCGATCGGGCACGTCGAGCTCATCGCGACCGGCCCGTCGGAAGGGGACTACAAGATCGTCGTCCAGCTCCAGAAGGGGTACCAGGTCCTCGCGCTCCGGAGCGACATGTGTTCCGGGCGCATCAGCGGGATCCTGGGCAAGCTGAACATCCCTCCCCCGCCGACTCCCCCGCCGTTGGGACGGGACTAGGGCAGGCTCCGGACGTACGCGACGAACTGCTCCTCGAACTGGACGAGATCGAGGCCCAGCTCGTTGCGCACGAGCTGCTCGAAGATCCCGATCGAGGCGGAGCCCGCGAGCTCGCGGCGGAGGTAGGCGTCGAAGATCCTCCGGTGGCCGGGACCGGCCCGGCGGAGGAAGTGGACCAGCGCCCAGGACTCCGCGTAGCAGAACTTCGCCTCGCGGAGCGGGTCGACCGCCGGCTCGTCGCGTCCGGCCTCGTAGGAATCGAAGATCCCGTCGACCGTCATCGACAGCAGGCGGCGGAGCGGGATGTACTCCGCGCGGTCCGGCCGCCCGAGCACCTGCTTCAACATCGGGAGCCGCTCGCCGTCCCGGCTCCGGTCGGGGCCGACCTCGCCGTCCACGCGGCGCTGGAAGGGCTCGAAGTAGCAGCCGAGACCCTCCTGCATCCAGTAGGTCACCGACACCTTCCGCCCTTCCGTTTCCCGCAGCAAGTAATAGTGAACCAGCTGGTGCGTGGTCTCGTGGAGGAGCACGTCGCGGGGGATGACGCCTTCCTGGTAGGTCACGATGCGGCGGCGGGAGTACTCGTAGAAGCCTTTCACGTCCGGCCCGTGGCTCCGGCGGTTGCGGGTCTCGCAATAGCGGTCGAAGCTGCGCCTCGAGTCGAGGACCAGGATCGGCAGCAGCGTGTCCCGGACGGGGCGCAGGCCCAGGCGCTCCGCGATCTCGCGGCGGAAGACGGTCAAGGCCAGCTCCAGCGCCTCGGAGAATTCCTCGGCCCAGCCGGGGCCCGCGAAGCGTCCGGAGTCCTCGAAGGCGATGAAGAACGGCCGGGGCTGGACGGAGCAGATGAACCGCGAGGCCGGGAACTCGACCTGGAGCTCCCGCTCCAGGCGCGCCACCGGGTCGTCGACGAAGCCGTGATCCTCGGCGGCCGGGGCCGGCGGAGCCGACGGGGCGAGCGCGGCCGGAGGATGCGCCGAGCCGGGAGCCTGCGGGGCCGGCCGCAGCGCGAGGACGAGGACCGTCAGGGTCACGAGCCCGGCGGAGGCCGCCGCGGCAATGCGCCAGAGCGGGATCCGGCGAGGGGCGGGCCGGGAGGGAATCCGGAGGATCGCGGAGCAGCCGCAGCGCAGCCGCGCGCCGGGCGCGACGTCCGTGACGTCGTAACGCCGCGAGCAATGGGGACACCGGACGCGTCGATGGGACATCGGGCCGCAACCCCCCTTACGGGACTAATCACCACCAGGTCGGCTTGGCCCCTTGCTGAAACGTTACCGTAACAGCCGCGCGACGGGGCTTCAAGCGAAACTCCCACCCGGCGGGACGCCCCGGGGTCTATATGCCGAAACGGGAATTCCGTCTTGAATTAAATGGACCGCGGGAACTACGCGCGCCGGGAACGCAGCTCGGCCGCCGCCTCGGCCTGAACGGCCTGGTGGACCTCCGGCGCCAGCATCGGCAGCAGGTTGGCCCTCAGGGACTCGCGGGCGCGCTTGGCGCGCAGCCGCGCCGCGCCGGGCGTGATCCCCAGGATCTCCGCGACGGACGCGTACGGCAGCCCTTCGATGTAGTGCAGGATGAAGACTTCCCGCAGGAGCGGCGAGAGCGCCCTCACGGCCACCGCGGCCCGGTCGTGCGACTCGTGCAGCACGACGCTCGTCGCGGGCCCGTGCCTCGGGTCCGTCAGGTCGGATTGCTCGAGGATGCGCTGGTCCATCAGCGCCGGCCGGTGGCGGTCGGCCTTCCGCTTGCCCCGGCAGAGGTTGACCGCGATGGCGCAGGCCCACGCGTAGAAGTCGCCCTCGCCCCGGTAGGTGTCCCGGTGTTGCACCACGCGCGCGACGGCTTCCTGGGCGACGTCCTCGGCGGACGGGCGGTCCGCCAGGATCATGTAGGCGAGCTGGAAGAGGCGCTGCTGCAGCGCGTTGAGGTCGGGCGAGTCCGATCCGCTCCGAGTCTCCACGTCACCTCCCCGGCGAACCCAGGGGGTCCGCCATGTCCCCAGCCGAACGACTCAGTAATGGTAGTCCATGATTCCCAAGAAGCAAACGGGACCGGCAAGCTGCGACAAAATGAACCGTTTCTTTGTCGCAAGGTTCTCCTGCGACAAAACACCCGGATTCGTTTGTCGCAGGCGTTAGAAGAAGCCCTGCCAGCGGCGGATCAGCCACTCGCCAACCAGGAAGAGCCAGAAGAGGCCCAGGACCCACCAGGAGTTCCAGACGTCGAGCGAGACGGCCCGCTCGAGGCGCAGCGGACGGTGCTCCGCTCGGAGCTTCTTCAGCAGATCGGGCAGGCCGCCGACTTCCACGGAGCGGCCCTTCGTGATGTCGGCCAGATTCTGCAGCAGCTCCGGGTTCGCGTGCGGCGTTCTCAGCTCCCGCTCCTGCACCTGGACGACGAAATGCGTCGCGTCCTGGCCGAGCGAAATCCGGTCGCGCTCCGCTGCCGCCTCCACGCGATACCGGCCCGGCGCGCTCGGCAGGAAGGTTTCGCCGTACCCGCCCGGCTCGGGATCCAGCCGGATCGGCTGCTTCTTCCCGTCCGGCCCCTCGATGGTGGCGCGGAGCAGCGCCCCCTCGACCGCCTCCCTCGACCCGTCGCTTACCTCGACGCGGATCCGCACCGCGTCGCCGGGTTCGTAGACCGGCTTCTCGGTGCGGAGGCGGACCTGGCCTTCGCCGCGGCCCTCCCGGTGTCCCAGCCACAGCACCGCCTGCCGCCAGAAGCGCTTGTGCAGGTCCTCCCGTCCGCCGGCCGAGCGCCACCAGCGCCAGGTCGTGTCCGCGAGGAACGCCATCGAACGGCCCGCACCGTAGTCCTGCGCCACCAGGATCGCGGCCCCGGACGGCCCCGTCGCCAGCACCGACTCGCCCCGCTTCTTCGGCGAGGCGACCGCGTGCCCCTTGAGCGTCGGCAGCGAGCGCCAGAGCGCGAGGTTCCGCGCCGGATCGGGCGAGAGCCTCAGCACGGTGCTGCGGACCCCGTCCTCGGTCGGCAGCAGCGTGTAGGACTCCTCGGTCTTCTGGTCGCTGCTCTCGACCCGCACGGGCAGCAGGTCCGCGACGGGCGTGCCGCCGTAGCCTCCGGCGCCGAAGTTCTCGAAGCCGCCGATCATGACGAAGCCCAGGCCCTTCCGGACGGCCTCCTCCAGCGCCGCCCGCTGCCCCTCGGTCATCGTCACGGCCGGGACGTCGCCGAAGAGGACGACGTCGAACTTCAGCCAGCTCGCCGTGTCGCGCGGCAGCAGCTCCTGCCCGGGCTCCGGCGTGACCGTCAGGATCGTCGACAGCTTCAGGTCGCTGAAGCGCGAGAGCGAGCGGCGGATGTACTTGAACTCGTCCCGGATCTGCCCCTCCACGTAGAGGACTTCCAGGACCTTCTTGCGCACCTTCACGGGGAGGAAGCAGGTCTGGTCCCCCGCGACCGACTCCCCCCGCAGCGGCCGCGCGGTAAACGAGAGCAGATGGCTGCCCTCCTCGGCGAACTGGTGGTTGAACGAGACCGTCAGCGAATGCTGCGACTCCCGGATGGGCGCCCGGCTCGTCGACACGAGGCCGCCGTCGACCGCGAAGTCGACCACGAGTTCCTGCCCCGAGGCGCCGACCGCCAGGAAGTCCGCCGAGACCTCGAAGGTCCGTCCGCTCATGACCTCCTCGGGGCCGCGCGCGGCGCGGGCCGTCACCCTCGTGGCCGCGGTCGAGCCCGCCGGCTTGCCGAGCCAGACCGTGTGGATCCGGGTGCCCTTCGCGGCGATGGCCCGCGCGACGCCCTGGGGATCCTTGCCGCCGTTGTTCTGCCCGTCCGAGATCAGGATGAGATGCTCCAGCGTCCCGTTCTCGGCGCGCGACGCTGCGTCGGCGAGCGCGGAGCCGATCCAGGTGCGCTCCTCGACGGGCTCGAAGGAGAGGTCGCGGCACTCGCGGAGCTCGGCGCCGAAGCGGTACGTCGAGACCCGGTAGACCGTCGCGAGATCCTTCAGCGGACCTTGCGAGCGGACCCAGGCCTCGCGCAGCGCCTCGTGGCGGCTGCGCCCCCCTTCGTCCTGGACGCTCATGCTGCGCGAGGCGTCCACGAGGATGGCCAGGCGGTTCTCCTCGGAGACGCCCTCCTTCCCCTCCAGGCCCGGACGCGCCAGGAAGAAGAGCAGCACGAGCAGGACGAGCGCCCGCAGCGCGAAGAGCCCGCGGCGCGTCCGCGCCGGCATCGAGCGCCGCGGTTTCTGGTACGAGAGGAAGAGGACGAAGCCCGCGACGATCCCCAATCCCACGAGGATCGGCCAGGGCAGCGCGACGTTCCAGACGAGGTTCATACGCGGTTGGCGTACAACGCCTCTCCCAGGAAGACCAGGAACAGGAGCGTGATCAGGTACGGGTACAGGTCGACGCTGCCGCCGCCCTTGTCGATGCGCCGCTCCAGCCCCTCCAGCGTCGGGGCCGTCCGCACGTAGCTCTCCGGGCTGAAGCCCGCGAGGAGATCCGCGGCGGCGATCCGGTCGCGGCGCGACTCGCGCGGGTCCACGTTCACGGCGAAGCCGCCCACCGGCGCGGCGTCGATCGAGAGGACGACGTTGCCCTTCGTCGGCGCCCGCTCCACGAGGAGCTCCCGCTGATCCGCCTCGAGCACGTAGTCGTCGGCGCGGCCGCCGGCCCAGACTACCTGCGCCTTCGAGCCGTGCCGGCGCGGCAGCGGAACCGTGATCGACTCGCCCACGGTCGCCGAGACGGGCGCCGCCGTCCGTCCCGTCGCGTGACGGACCAGCAGGTGCATCAGCGGCACGTACGGCGCCCCGTAGGAGGGCAGGTCGTTCCAGGACGGGTCCGCGCTCGAGGCGTAGACCAGGACCCGCCCGCTGCCCAGCTCGCGCTCCACCAGCGCGGGCGAGGAGCCCCGGAAGCGGGCCAGCACGCGGGCCGAGGTCTCCGGAGCCGCGTCCAGCACGAGGTAGCTCCGGAAGGCGCGGACCGACAGGTCGCCGTTCATCCCGCCGGCGAACGGGGCGAAGAGCGGGTGCTGCGCGTCGCTCGCCTCGAGCGACGTCTTCTCGGGCTCGCTCCGCTTCTCCTTCACCGACACCGGCAGGACGCCCTGGCTCGCGGTGGGCGTGTAGGCGGCCGGGTCCAGCTCGTCCCCCGCGAACACGAGCAGGCCTCCCCCGCCCCGGACGAACTCGCGCAGCTTCTGCCACGCGGGCGCGCTGAGCGAGCGGACGTTGGAGAGGATCACCAGGTCCGTCTGGGAGAGGTCGCGCGTCTCCAGCTCGACGGGGTGCGCCGGGTCGATCGAGACAGGGGCACGCTTCGAGAGCCCGTCGGGCGAGAGCGCCTGCTTCAGGAAGAGGTCGCCCTTCCCGTCGCCCGCCATCACGGCGCGGACCGCGTCGCGGACCCAGAGGCTGAAGTAGCGCTCGTCGTCGGCCGGCATCGCGTCGCCCTCCGAGAAGCGCACGGAGCCCTGCAGGAGGCCTCCCGACTCGGGAGCGTAGCGGAACACGACGCTCGTCGACCCGTAGCGGTCCAGCCGCACGCGGCGGGAGTCGACCCGCTTCCCCGCCACCACCAGGTCGACGCCGCGCTCCGTCGGCTCGTCGCCGCCCATCAGGGTCGCGCGGACCTGCAGCGGCACGTGCACGCGGCCCTGGCCGCCGGAGTCGACCGTGATCCCCTGCACCGAGGCGTTGCGGTCCCGTGACGCGCCGACGTCCACGATGTAGAGCGAGACGTCCGTGGGGACCTTGATCGACGCCTTGGCGAGCCCGTCCCACGAGACCCGCGTGAGGTCCGTGAAGAGGAGGATCTCCTTCTGACCCGTCTTCACCGCCTCGAGCGCCTTGCCGGCCCGGACCACGGCCGGCACGCAGGACGCGGCGCGGCTCCCCGGCGACCATCCGGCGATCTGCTTGCGCACGCGGTCGAGTTCGCCCGTCAGGGCCTGCGGCTCGTCCGAGACCGGGTGGAACGCGACCCGGCTCCCCTCCGTGAGGGTGTCCAGGTACTTCGACGCCTCGTCGCGCGCGCGCTCCCAGAGGGTCCGATCGCCCTCCCGGTAGCTCATGCTCAGCGTGTCGTCGAGCACGAGGACGGCCGTCGACTGGATCTTCTGGGAGAAGCTGAAGAAGCGGCTGCGCAGGAGGGGCCGCGAGAGCAGCAGCGCCACCAGGATCAGCATCGCCACGCGGAGCAGCAGGAGGAGCAGTTCGCGCAGCTTGTAGCGGATCGACTGCTGCGCGAGCGACTGCTCGATGAACTGCAGCGCGGTGAAGGGGACCTTCTTGGCCCGCGTGCGGTTGATGAGGTGCAGGAGCAGCGGCAGCGGCGCGGCCGCCAGGCCCCACAGGAACGCAGGACTCGAGAAGAGAAGTTCCATCTAACGCAACAAGGTCCATTTCATGCCGCTGTCCCCCGGCAGGCCCCAGAGGATGCCTTCCGGGCTCAACGCCACGGACGCAAACGACTTCCCGAACGGGTACGCCTTGCCGGCCGGCTTCGCCATCGCGGCGGCGCCCTCCGGATGGATCTGGTCCTTCTGCTGACCGGTGGCCAGTTCGAAGATCGTCAGCGACCCGGAGCCGCCCACGACGAGCCAGCGGCCCTTCGCGTCCAGGCTCGTCGCGCCGACCCGCATGTCCTTCTCGCGCGAGAACGCGCCGTTGGCGACGTCTGCGGCCGCGACCCAGTCCCGCTTTCCGCTCTTCGACGCGTAGGCCGCGATCTGCTCCGACGTCGCCACCACCACGCGATCGGGCGTCGACAGCACGCTCTCGACGGGGGCCGCGAGATTCAGCTTCCAGCGGACCTTCCCGTCCGCCAGGTCGTGGCAGACGACCAGCCCCGTCGGGTCGGCGAGACAGGCGATGCCGAAGCCGACGTCGAGGATCACGCGGCCCTTGAGGTAGCCGATGTAGGAGGCGTCGACGACCTTCCAGGCCTGCTTGCCCGTGTGGAGGTCGTAGGCGTAAAGCCCGCCGGGATCGCCCGCGGGCTGCACCACGACGCGGTTCCCCTCCGCGCCGGCGTGGGCGTAGACGAGCCCGCCGCCGCTCGTCCCCGAGCGGTCCGACACGATGCCGCTGGCGCTCGACCCGGGCCGGATGCTCCAGAGCAGGCGTCCCGTGCGATCCTCGCGGACCGTGACGCGCCCCCGCGTCTCGACGCTGATGACCTTGTCGCCCACGATCAGAACCTGCTGGGCAAAGCTGTCGCCGTCGACGCTCGTCATCGCCCAGAGCGGCTTCCCCGTGGCGCCGTCGAAGGCTCGGACCGCCTTTCCGCCGACGACCAGCAGGCCCTTCCCGACCGCCATCAGCGGGTCCAGCGGCAGCACCGTCAGGTTGTTCGGGGCCTGAAGGAACGACGAGAAGTCCTCCGTCGTCGCCTGCCACACCTGGGCTCCGTTGGCGAGGTCGCTCGCCCGCAGGTTGCCCTGGAGGTCGAGGACGTAGATCCGGCCGCAATCGATGAGCGGCCGGAAGGCCTCCATCGTGGGGACCGCCGGCTTCACGGGCGCCGCGGCGGGAATGCCCGCCGCCTCCGCGGGGGTCGACCAGACCGTCTGGAGCGGCGTCGAGAAGGTGCCGTTCCGCTCCCAGGATTCCTTCAGCTCCTTGTGGCGCGCCTCGGCGCGCGCCCGGAGCACGCCCAGGCGCGCCTCGTCCTTCGCGATCTCGGAGAGCAGCTTCTGGGAGATCCCGAGCGCGCGGCGGTCTTCGCCGAGCGCCACCAGCGCGCGTCCCAGGAGGTCGTAGGCGTCGAAGAAGGCCTCGGCGTCCGCCTGGGCCAGGAACTCCGGCCGCAGCTTGTCCAGCGTCTGGGCGGCTTCCTTGTAGCGCTTCTGCTCCAGGTAGATCCGCGCGCTGCGGATCCGGGCTTCGTCCGCTTTCGCGCTGAACGAGTATCGGTCGATCGCCTTCTCGAGCTCCTCGACGCCCTTCCCCGCGGCAAACGCCTTTTCCATCTCCTCCGCGTGCGCCTTCTCCCACTGGGCGCGCACCAGGGGGCCGAGCCGGGCGAGCGCGCGGACGGCGTATTCCCCCGCCGTCTCCGCGAGGCCCTCGAGCGGCGACGGCGCCGCGGGGCAGGCCGTCGTGATCGTCGAGAGCACGTCGATGGCCTCGAGCTCGCGCTTCAGCGCCAGCAGCACGGCGGCCGTCCGGACCAGCACCCGCGCGAGCGAGGGGTCGCCGTCGGCGTAGGCCCGGGCCTCCGCGAACGCCTTGAGGGCGGCCTCGAGATCCGCCGAGCCTTCGCCCTGCTTCATGAAGCGCACGAAGAGACGGGAGCGGACCTCCGTCACCATCTCCTTCAGGGCCGCCGTATCCGGCTTCTTCTGCGCGAGCTTCAGCGCCGTGCGGTACTCCTCGATCTCCAGGCTCGTCGACCCTTCCGACCCCAGGAGGTCTCCCAGCCGGAAGTGGGCCATCGGCGACTCCGGGTCGAGGCGGATGGCTTCGCGGAGCGAGGCGAGCTCCTGCGACTTGCCGTGGAACGCGTAGAGGAGGCCGTCGGAGCGGACCACGTAGAGCCACCCGTCGCAGATGACCGGCGCCGAGAGCTGCGAGGGGATCGGCCGTCCCCAGGGGTCCGTGCCCAGCGCGCGGAAGCCGCCGATCAGCCGCCCGAGGGGCTCCCAGGTGTACTCCCACCCGGTCGTCCCGGTCTTCCGGTCGATCGCCTCGACCTTCGCCGTCTCGGCGCCCTGGTCCTCGCCGCTCGTGAAGTAAATCCTCGACCCCGCGACGGCGAGGCGGCCCTGGACCGCGGCGGCGGGCGGCATCCCCAGCCGGACCCCCGCGGGAGGCGGCCGCAGGTCGCGCCGCCAGAGTCGCTCCCCGGACCGCGAGGAGTGGACGGCGAGAAGCTTCGGCGTGACGAGGTAGACGTACTGGTCGTCCGCGGCCAGCTGCCCCTCGGCCGACGGCCCCTCCCCCAGGATGTCCCAGCGCAGACGTCCCGTGCGGAGCTCGAGGGCCAGCGTCTTTCCCTGCGCCGCCGTGAGGACGACCAGGAGGTCGCCCGCGATCGCGGCGCGCGACACGCCGTCCGACACGAGCGTGAAGACCGGCGCCCAGGGACTGCTGCTGGGGTTCTTCTGCGCCGGGATCTTCACTTCCCAGAGGTCCCGGCCGGACAGCGTGTCGAGCGCGCGGATCGAATCTCCGTAGGCGTGGATCAGGACGCCGTCTGCTTCGACCACGATCCGTTCGAGCCGGTCGGGGAATTCCCGGTTGTTGCCGGCGGGCCCGGGGTCGAGCGCGACCGGGAGCGCGGGCCCCGGCACGTCGGTCTGCCATTCCAGGCGGCCCGTGCGCAGCGTGTAGGCGCGGAGCTTGTCGCCCTCGCGGACGATGAAGCACTGGCGGGTGGCCGAGAGGATTTCCAGGTGGTCCGTCGGGTACATCGGCATCCCCGTGCGGACCTTCCCGCCGCCGAGCTTTTCCTCGGCGCGCGCGACGTCACTGGCGTGAGTCCAGAGCGACGCCCCGGTGGCGGCCTCGAACGCGTGGAACTCGCAGTCGTTGTCCGCGCCGAGCACGACGCCCTGGGAGATCGCCAGGCGGCCCTCGATCACGGGCGCGCCGGCGCCCCAGACGTTCTGCTGCTTCGGACGGCCCCGCAACGCCCGCAGCGGCGTGCTCCAGCGGAGGTTGCCCGTCGTGCCGTCGAGCGCCACCAGCGTGGCGGCCTTGACGAGCATCACCAGGCCGCCCGACACGTAGATGGGCGGCAGGGTCTGGATCGCCTCGCCGCCCTGGGGGCAGGCTTGGAACTTCCAGCGAGGCTGAAGCGGCGGCACCAGCTCCTGGATCCCCGAGCCGGAGCTCTTCGAATCCTTGCCGAGCAGGCCCCACGTGGCGCCCAGCCCGACGCCGTGGGTCATCAGTTCCTTCTGCCAGGTCTTGACGAAGTCACGCACCACGACGCTGCGCCCGTCGACCGTGAGGGTCTTGTCCTTGAAGCGGGCGATCAGCTCGCCCAGGTGGGTGCTCAGGACGCCCCAGTCCTTGAGCTGCGCGGCCAGCTCGACCAGGCGGACCCGGACCAGCGCCTCGTCGATGCCCCCGAAGAGGAATTCCACGAGCAGCCTCTCGTAATACATCGCGGCCCGCGCCTTCTCGCCTTCCTTCCGATAGGACTCCGCGATGGAGTAGGCGGCGAGGCCCGCGGCCTCGCTGAGCGGGTACGCCGCGAGGATCCGCTCCAGCGCGGCGCGGTCCCCCTTCTGGAGCGCGTCCTGGAGCAGCGCCCGCGCCTGCGGCCCGACGGACTCCTCGTAGGCCCGGAGGCATTCGGGGTTGCCGCGGAGCTGGAGCGTCGCGAAGAGCCCGGCGTTCATGGTCCGGCCCGACGAGACCGTCACCGCGAGCGTCGGGTACTTGAAGAGCAGCTGGTGGTAGTACTCCGCGGCCTTGGGATATTCGCGGAGCTGCTCGCAGAGGCGGGCGATCTGCGCCAGCAGCGCGCCGGTGGCGGGCTCGTCGGGAGAGAAGCGCAACCCGTCCGAGAAGGCCTCGCGGGCTTCCTTGAGCTTCCCCTCCTGCGCCAGCAGGCGGCCGCGCTCCGTCATCTTCTCGGCCAGCACCTGACGGGCCGTCCGCCGGTAGCCCTCGTCCTTGGCGTTGGCGAGGATCCACTTGTACTCGGCTTCGATGCCGTCGAAGTTGTTCACCAGCCGGTACATCTGGGCGAGCGTCCAGTGGTACAGCACGCCCTCGGGCTCCTCCTTGACGATCTGCTCCAGCAGCTCGATCGCCTGGGGATAGCGCTTGTCGGCTTCGTACTTCTTCGCCAGCTGGAACGAGAGGCCGATCCGGTCCTTCGACAGGCCGCTCACCTTGGCCCACCAGCCGAAGGCTTCCTCCTTGTGCCCGAGGCTCCAGTAGATCTCGCCGATGGCGTGGCTGTAGACGTCCCGCTGGCGGGGGTCGATCTCGAGCAGCTCCCGGTAGACGTCGATGGCGACGTCGTACTGCTTCTGCTGGGCGTAGTACGGGGCGAGCTCCTGTCTCAGGCGCACGTGCCGCGGGTCGTTCTTCCGGCCCTCTTCCAGGATCTTGACCGGGTTGCTGCCGCGGCCGTCGGGGCCGGAGGGCAGCCGGTAGGCCGCGTAGTAGTACCCGCCGTCGTCCGGCTCCTCGCCGATCCGCACCCGCAGCTCCGCCCGGAGGATCAGGATCGCCGACGGGCCCTGGACCGCCGCGAGGGCCGCGAGTTCCTCATAGACCTCGCCGCGCTGGCCTTTCTTCGCCAGCGCCAGGGCTTTCCGAAGCGTCGGCTCCGCCTCGGAGTGCTTCAGCGCGACGAGCAGTTTCCCCAGGGTCAGCTGCGCGCCGAAATCCTTCGGGTTCGCCTCGACGTCCTTGCGGGCGTAGCCGCAGGCCAGCCCCGGCTCGCCGCGCATGAGGAGCAGCTCGCGCAGCAGCGCCCAGCGCTCCCGCTCGTTCGCGCTGCAGCGCAGGGCCTCCCGGTCCGCGTCGGAGACCCGGTCGAGCCGGATGTAGACGGCGACGAGCGTCCGGCTCAGGGCCGCATCGGGCCGGAGCTCGAGGGAGCGGCTGTAATACGGCACGGCCTCCGCCAGGCGGTTGCGCTTCTCGTAGATCTGCCCGACCTCCGCGTATTCCGCCGCCGTCATGGCGTAAAGCCGGAAGGCCTGCGCGGCCTCGTCGAACTCCGACAGTTCCAGACAGGCCAGGCCCTCGCGCTTGCGGTGTTCGCGCTGCAGAGGCTCCCGCTTGGCCAGCTCGCGGGCGAGGTCGCGGACCTCGTTGAACTTCTTTTGCTGCGCCGCCACCTCGGCGAGCCCCGCGAGCAGCAGCAGGTTTCCCGGAGTGATCTGCAGGCCTTCGTCGAGGAGCTCCCGGGCGCGGGACGGCGTGCCCTGCGCCAGATAGACGCGGGCGAGGCGCCAGCGCCGCGCGGGATCCGAGAGCTTCTGCTGCAGCTCCTGCGCCCGCTGGGCGGCGAGCTCGCCCAGGCGGTTCTCCTCGCGGTGGAACGCGAGGATGCTGTCGTCGATCTGGCGCGAGAGCGTGGAGTCGTCCCCCGCGGCCTGGGAAGCCGCCGCGAGCGCCTTGGCGGCCTCGGACGGGCTCCCCGTTCGCCGCTCCAGTCCCGAAAGCTCCAGGAAGAAGCGCGCCCGCGCGGCCGGCGGAAGGCCTTCGCGCGACAGGACCGCCCGGAGGGAATCCCTCGCCCGGGGCAGGCGCCCCGCCCCCATCATGCCCCGCAGGGCCTCGCCCACCATGTCCGCGTCGTCCGGGAAGCGCTCGGCGAGCAGCGCCCACAGCGACGCCACCCGCTCGAGGTCCTGCTTCTTCCCGTAGTAGGCGGTCAGCTTGCGGACCGCGCCCGCGACGGCCGCCTTTTCGCGGGACGACTGCATGACGCCCTCGAGGGCCGCCACCACGCCGGTCTCGTCGCCCTGCTCCTGGCAGAGCTCGGCCTGCGCGAGATACGTGTAGGGGTACTCGGGATCGGCCTGGGCCGCGGCCTGGAAGCACTTCAGCGCCGCCGCCCGGTTGCCGTCGCGCAGGTGCAGGCGGCCCAGCAGGTAGCGGAGCTTCCCGTCCTTGGGACGCCGCTCGAAGGACTCCTCGAACTTGGAGTAGACGAGCGAGAGCTTGCCGTGCGCCTTCAGGTACTCGTGGAGCTCGCCGACCTTCGCCTCTTGCGACGGGTCCTCCGAGAGGGAGACGATCAGCTTGTTCACCTTGGAGGGATCGAAGTCCTCCTGCGGGACGAGGCAGCACAGGACGGCGAGGACGACGGCCCTCATTTCAGCTCCGACCTCTTCGCGAGGAAGGTGACGAGCGTGCGGTCAAAGCCGACCGACGTGTCCATCGGGGCGTAGTCGATGCGCGCCTGGTGGCAGCCTTTCTCGTAGCGGTCCATGAAGGCGCGGAGGTTCTTCAGGTAATCCTCGCGGAGGAGCTCCGCGTCCACGTGCAGGCGCTTCGAGGTTTCGGTGTCCTCGAAGAGCGTGGGGTCCTTGAACGGGAAGCGCAGCTCGGCCTGGTCGAGGACATGGAACACGATCACGTCGTGCCCCTTGTAGCGCAGGTACCGCAGGCCCTCGAGGACCTTGGCGGGGTCGGAGAGGAGGTCGGAGAAGAGCAGGACCAGGCTGCGCTTCTTGATCAGGTTGCCGATCGCGACGAGGCTGGACCCGACATCGGTCGTCCCGCCCACGGGCGTGCGGGCCAGGACGGACAGGATGTTGAAGAGCTGGCTCTCGCGGCTGCGGGCCTCGATGAAGTTCCGGATCTCGCTGTCGAAGGTCAGGAGCCCCACCGGGTCCTGCTGGTGGCACATGATGTACGAGAGGGCCGCGGCGCAGGAGATGGAGTAGTCCATCTTGGTCATCGTTGCGGGGTCGTAGGAGTACCCCATCGACGTGCTCGCATCCACGAGCAGGTAGCACTTCATGTTCGTCTCGGCGCGGTACTTCTTGATGTAGTAGCGCTGCGTCTTGGCGTAGACGTTCCAGTCGATCATGCGGATGTCGTCGCCGGGCACGTACTTGCGGTGCTCGGAGAACTCGACGCTGAAGCCCTGGAAGGGGCTCGCGTGCAGGCCGGAGAAGAAGCCCTCGACGATGAATCGCGCCTTCAGGTCCAGTCCCGAGACCTGGCGGATCGTCTCCGGCCTCAGATACTTCTCAGCGACGCCGGGCATGGGTTAGGCCCCCTGACTCTTCGGCGCCGACGGCGCGGCCGGAGCCTTTTCTTTCTTCTGGAAGGCCTCCACCTTCGGCTCCGCCACGGACTCGATCAGCTTCTTCACCAGCGCCGTCGAGTCGATCCCCTCGGACTGCGCCTGGAAGCTCGTGGCGATGCGGTGGCGCAGCACCGGCAGCGCGACCTCGCGGATGTCCTGGGTCGAGACGTGCAGCCGGCCGTCCATCGCGGCCAGCGCCTTGGCGCCGCGGATCAGGAACTGGCTGGCGCGCGGACCGGCGCCCCACTGGACGAGGTCCTTCACGAAGTCCGCGGCGCCGGCCCGGCCCGAGCGCGTGGCCCGCACGAGCGCCGTCGCGTAATGCACCACGTAGGGCGCCGCCGCGACCTTCTCCATCAGCTGCTGGCCCTGCAGGATCGCGTCGCTCTTCATCACGACCTTCACGTCGGGCGAGTGGTCGGACGTGGTGGACAGCACGATGCGGTCCTCGTCGGCATGGCTGGGGTAGTCCAGCACCACCTTGAACATGAAGCGGTCCTGCTGTGCCTCCGGCAGCGGGTAGGTGCCCTCCTGCTCGATCGGGTTCTGGGTCGCGATGACGAAGAACGGCTGGGGCAGCCGGTGCGTGGTCTTGCCCACGGTCACCTGCCGCTCCTGCATCGACTCCAGCAGCGCCGCCTGGGTCTTGGGCGGCGTGCGGTTGATCTCGTCGGCCAGGATGATGTTGGCGAAGATGGGGCCCTCGACGAAGCGGAACTCGTGGCGCCCCGCCTCCTCGTCGATGACGGTCGTCCCGGTGATGTCCGTGGGCATCAGGTCCGGCGTGAACTGGATGCGCTTGAAGCTGAGGTCCATGATGCGCGCCAGCGTGCTCACCATCATGGTCTTGCCCAGGCCCGGGACGCCTTCCAGGAGGCAGTGGCCGCGCGAGAAGATCGTCGCCAGCAGCTGGCGGAGCACGTCGTCCTGCCCGATGATCACCTTGTGGAACTCCTCCGTCACGGCGGCGACGTCCCGGCGGAACGAGGCGAGCTTGCGGACGAACTCCTCCTTCGCGGGGCCTTCCTGCATCGTGTTCCAGGTCGTCACGGGGTCCTCCCTTCGGTCGGTCATTCGGTCAGCCCCGCGAGAAATACGCGGGTGACGAGGTCGAGCGCCCCGGCGCGCGTGTAGCCGCGGCACTCGACGCACTGGTGGTCCTCGATGGAACATCCGAGGGCGAAGCGCGAGTAGAAGACGACGGTGTGGCCCTCGGCATCGACGCCCTCGAGCAGGGGGCCCTGGAGGTCCGGGTTCTCGCGCCGGACCAGCTCGCGCACCTGGATCGCGCGCGGGTCCCGGCCGAACGTGAACACGCGGTGCTCCAGCGGGAGCCGCGAGAGCTTCGACTCGGGGAAGACGTCCCGCATGAAGTCGCGGAAGGAGCGGTCGAACGCGGCGTTGCCGCAGCAGCTCTCGGCCAGGAGGAAGCCGCCCTTGCGGAGGTAGGCCCCCAGGGTCGCGGCGTCCTCCTTGGTCCAGGTGAAGGCCGCGTGCCCCGTCATATAGAGCGCCGAGTAGTCGAAGAGCCCCGGATGGGACAGCGTGACCGCGTCGCGGGAGAAGGAGATCCGCAGCCGCGTGTTCTCCTTCAGATGCTGGAGCAGGTTGGGCACGACGTTGGGGTCGGGGTTCCAGTCCCCGTCGTGCTTGAGCTGCGCCATCAGGAAGGCGCCGCGCTGGACGACCTCGACGGGCCGCACGGGCTCGGCGGAGATCTTGACGTCCACCTGGCGCTCGTCGCTCAGCCGCTGGTTGCCCGTCGCGTAGAGGGCCGCGTTGACCGCGAGGCGGAACCCGATGTTGTTGGGATCGTTCCCCAGGTCCACCGCGCAGGTGAAGCCCTTGGGCGAATAGAACACCGAGGTGCGGCAGCCGGCGAAGCCCTGGAGGAACATCTCCCGCGAGTCGCGGATCTGGTGCCGGATCGAGTAGATGGGATGCAGGGAGGGGAGCGGGACGAGCTTCTTCTCCGGGAAGATCGCCGCCAGCTCCTTCCGGAATCCCTGGTCGAACTCCGGGCTCGAACAGCAGGCCTCGGCGACCAGGACGCCGCCCAGGCGCACGAATGATCGCAGCGTCTCCCGCTCCTCCGGAGTGAAGGTCGGGGCCGTGTGGCCGTTGATGAAGAGCAGCGGCGCCTTCATCCACTCCGAAGCGGGCGCGCGCTTGTCGAGGATCTGGTAGCTCAGGCGCTGCTTGAGCGCCGGCTCCGCGGCCTCGGCCCAGTGGCGGGCGTCGAGCCGGTGCACGAGCCCCTTCCCTTCCCAGCGGAGCTTGCTCAGCAGGATGGGCGCCGGGCCCTTGGCGAGGAAGAGGACGGCGAAGCAGGTGTCGGAGAGCCCGTAGAGCCGCCGGCCCCAGGATCCGTCGGGCCGCTGGTTCTTCACCAGGAACGCCGCGCCTTCGCGGTACCAGTCGTGGCTCCCCAGGTACTTCTGGCCGGTCAGGACGCCGACGCGCTCGACCGCATAGAGATAGTAGTAGGGCTCCGCGAGTCCGCCCTTGGCCCCGGGGTTGGTCGTCGCGCTCCAGGACTTGGAGATCCAGTCGATGCCGCGCGCGATGCGGTCGTTCTCGGCGTAGACGCCGCACTTCTCCGTCTGGACGTAGAGGTCGTTCCCGAGCAGGAAGAGGCTCGCCACGCCCGCCGCGGTCATGCTCCCGTAGGAGCCCGCCTGGCCGCGCGAGCTGCCGTAGCCCCAGCCGCCGTCGGGATTCTGGCTGTCCGTCCAGTGACGCCGCGCCTTCTCCAGGACGGAGGCCTCGATCGGGATCCCCGACTTCTGCGCGGCCATCAGCCCCAGCAGCGCGAACTGGGAGTTGGAATGGTCGCCGTCGGTCGCGTTCTGCCCGGAGATGTTGACCGCGCGTCCCTCCACGGGGGCGCGGTAGTCCCAGAGGCCGTTGGCGAGCTGCTTCGACTGGAGGAAGCGCACGCAGTTCTCGATGACGGGCCGGTACTTCCGCCGGTCCATCTCGTCGAGGGCGAGCGCCGTCAGAGCGGCGTCGTAGGTGCGGCCGGGCTCCGAGGCCGCGATGAAGGACGCCGCGCGCTGGCACTCGTCCCTCGCGGGGTCGACGCCCGCCTTCAGCAGCGCCAGCAGGCCGAGCGCCGTGTAGCCGGGGTGCTGCACCCAGGAGCCGTTGGCCCCCTGCTCCGAGAGCAGCAGGCGCAGGCCCTTCTGGACGGACGCCTGGATCTCGGCGCTCAGCTCGACGTCGCCCTTCAGGTCGAGGTCCTTCTGGAGATCCTTCTCCTTCTTCAGGATCCGGTCGAGGATGCGCTGGAGCTCGTCGCGCACGGGGCCGTCGGAGCGGGCGATCGCGGCCTTGAGGTCCTGCACGACGTCGCGGCCGAGGTCCTCCAGCAGCATCTTCAGGTTGAAGATGTAGTCCTCGTTCGGCGTCATCCCCATCAGGTCGCGGGCCTGCTTGTTGAGCTCCTGGACCAGGCTGTTGAGGATGATGGGGGCGGCGCCCTTGCCCATCTCCTTCAGGATCGCCATGGCCTGCGACTTCACGCCGGGGATGTCCTTGTCCTTGAAGTTCGGGAACTCGCTCGGCTGCACGTTGGTGGAGTTGAGGAACTTCATGTGGTTGAGGAGATTCTGGACGTTGCCGCCCAGGTCGCCCCGGAAGTCCCCGCCGCGCGAGAAGGCGGCGTACTTGTTCTGGTTCCACTGATCGGAGAGCTCCTCGGCGTTCATGGCCCCGTGGAACCCGTCGGCCAGCGCCAGGAGAGCCATGCAGAGGGCGAGCAGCCCGGAAATGGCCGTCACCCGCCCGCGTCTCGTGCCCATCACCGCCCCCTGGTGGAGAAAACAACCGGGTTGCTTTCTCCCGCTTAGCGCCTCGACACTCCGATCGTGTACTCGCGGAGGAGCTCGGCGAACTCGGGGGAAACCCGGGCGCGGCTCGATTCGAGCGCGTCCTGCGACTCCCCGCCGACCGCGTCGGTCACGACGCGAGCCTTCCCGTCGCCCTTCCCGAGGCTCCCTTTCCCGGCGCGCTGCTCGGTCCCCTTTTCGGTGACCGCGTGCGCCGAGCCGCCCCGGGCCTGCTGACGCTGGACCTCCGCCTGGGTCTTCTTGTAGCGCGTGACGAAATCCCGCACCTCGTCCTCGCCCACCTGCAGCGTCTTGAGCATCTTGGGGTCGATCTTGCCCCCCTGGAGCTGGAGGTCGAGCTCCTTGACGAGGTCGCCGACGCTTTCGAGCCTCGACGGCGCCGCGTCGTCGGGCGCCTTGTCCTTGCGGTTCTTGATCCCGCTGACGGTGCCGAAGCCGCCGCCGCCCGAGGACCCTTCGTCGTTCCCCTGACCCTTGCCGTTCGACGTCTTCACGTCCTTCGGCGTGCTGCCGAGGCCCTTGATGTCGTCGACCTTCGAGGTCTGCCCGGGCGCTCCGCCGACGCCCGTGATCTTGTCGCCGCCGCCGGAGCTCGCCTTGCCCCCGCCGCGGAGTTCCTGGCCGCTTCCCTGCAGCGAGCCGCCCTTGGATTCCTGGTTGCGGACCTCCGCGGTGTCGTAGCCCTTGTTGCCGTCGGGTCTCTCGCCGGCCTTCACGGTGCCGCCGCCCGACGATCCGCCGGGCCCGGCGTCGCTGCTCGACCCGGAGCCCTGCTTCACGTCCTTCACGCCGGCGCCGCCACCCTTGCCGCCGTTGCCCAGGCCGTCGCCCCCGGCGCCCTGCGAGCCCGCGCCGCCGCCCCCGCTGCTGGAGCCGCTGTTCTTCCCGGCACTGCTCCCGCCGCTGGAGCCGTTCTTGTTCCCACCGCCGCCGCCGTTGCCCTTCCCGCCCTTTCCGCCGCTGCCTTTCCCGAGGCCCTGACCGGACCCCTTCCCGTTGCCCTTTCAGGTGCCGCCGGGGTTGCCGAAGGGAAAGAGATCGGACAGGTCGTAATCGTCCTCGTCATCACTGTCCGCGGTCGAGTCGTCGTCGCCGTCGTTATCGGATCCGCCTTCCCCGCCCTCGCCGTTCCCGCCGCGTCCGGGCTTGCCGGCCTTGCCGGGCTTTCCCGCTTTGCCGGGACTCCCGGGCTCCGAAGAATTCTTCCCGGCGCCGTCCGACTTGGCGGTCTCCTCTCCGGCCGCGCCATCGGCACCGCCGTCCGCGTTCTCACCCGCTCCCTGCGCGTCCCCGCCTTCGGCCGTGCCGCCGCGACCCGCATTCTTCCCGCTGCGCGCCTTGCCCGGCGCCTTCCCGCCGCCGCCCCGCTTGGCCTCCTGGCCCCCGGCGAGTTCCCCTTTGCCGTCGGCGGATTCCTTCCCGTCGCTGTCGTGGGCGCCGCCCGCCTTGTCCGCCCCGTCCTTCGCGTCGGAGCCGTCCTCGCGGTTGTCGCCGCCCTTGGCGTCCGCGCCTCCCTTCCCCGCCTGACGCGCGCCATCGCTGCCGGAGTCCTTCGCGCCCGCCTTCGCGAGAAGGCGCTCGATCAGGTCCTTCTTCTCGTCGAGCAGCTTCGAGAGCGCGTCCTCGCGGCCCGCGTCGGACTCGGCCTTCCGGGCCTCCTCGGTCGCGGGATCGAGCTTCGCCGCATCGGGCTTCTTCTCCGGGAGCTTCGCCACGTCCTTCTTGCCGGGCTCGCGAGGCGACGGTTCCTGCGTCAGCCCGTTGTCCTTCGAGCGGTCGTCGGCACGCAGGCGGTCCGCCCGGGGCTCCACCGAGCCCTTTCGGTCCCAGGGGTCGCGGTACTTCTCGACGCGCACGTCCGGGTGCTGGTCGGCGAAGGTCAGCAGGGGCAGCGAGCTCTGGACCGTGACGACGTACGCCGCCGAGTCGGCGCTCTGAGGCCCCGGGTCCTTGTTGTCCGTCGCGGTCAGGAAGTACTCGACGTAGTCTCCCGGGCCGACGCCGAGCGCCTTCAGGTCCAGCGTCGTCTCCGCCGCCGTCAGGCGCTCCTTCGGGACGGGCAGCGCCAGCGTCTTCGGATGCTTGCCGTTCAGCTTCGCGGTCAGGCGCAGCGCCGAGATCCCGAAGTCGTCGACGACGCGGTACGCGAGGCGGACCGGCTGGGGCTCGGCCAGCTCGACATTCCTCCCGGGCAGCGTGATCGTCACCTGCGGCGGCGCGTCCTTCCGGACGACCACGCGGAACGTCGACGGCTCCGGGTCGGCGTTGCCGTCCTTGTCGACGAGCTCGACGGCGTAGTCGAGGCTCTCGAGCAACGGCAGCGTGACGCTGAAGCGCTCGCCTCGCACGGGGGCGCTCGGGATCTTCCGGCCCTTGAGGATCAGCGCGGCCGAGCGCAGCGGACGCGTCGCGCTCCCCTCGAGGGTCGCCTCGGTCCCTTCGATGGCGTCCAGGTTCCCTGAGTCCTGCGAGCGCGGCGGGAAGCCCGTGTAGCCCGGGAAGCGGAGCGTCGCCGCGAGGCTCTTGAGCCGCGGGACTTCCGCGACGCGGACCCGGTAGTCGTCGGAGACGACGTCGTTCGCCGTGAAGGAGTAGGTGAAGCCTTCCGTGACGCCCGGGAGAATGCAGCGGTACCAGCCTTCGCCGCGCGCCGGCAGTTCGTAGGTCTGCGGGTCCGACGAGGGGCGCTTCACGCGCAGCAGCGCGCCCGCCGGCAGCTTGCCGTCGAGCCGGATCGCGATCTCCAGGTCCTTGCCCTTGTAAGTGCTGGCGTCGCCCGGGACCACCTGCACGATGCGGGTCTCGGTCAGGTTCCGGATCGGCAGCAGCGTGCGGCGGAACGAGAGCCAGAAGCCCGAGGGCGAGATTGCGAAGAGCAGCAGACCGCAGCCCAGGACGCCCGCCAGGAAGAGGCCGCGGCGCCGGAGCTCGAGGGACGGGACGACGATCTCGGGTCGCACCGCGCCGACGTCCTGCGCCACGCGTTCGCCGATAAGCTCGCGCAGCGCGGCCGCGTCATCCCCGTCCGACGGCATCTCCACGTAGGTGATGAGGCCGCTCTTGAGCTGGCCGTAATGCCCTTCGATGGATCGGGCGGCGAAGAGATCGCTCACGCGGCCGCCCAGGGGACCCGAGAGGAGCCGGTATCCGAGCCAGCCCGTCGCCGACATCCCGCCGAGGAGCGCCAGGATGCGGAACCAGCGCGGCAACGCGAAGATCTGGTCGAGCGTGACCGCGACCACGATCGCGAGAAGGACCGCGCCCGCGAGACCGGCCGCCACGCCGGCGAGCGTAAATCGGCGATAGCGGGACTTCACCCGATCCAGGACCGCCTGGATCTCGTGGGAAGGAGTCACGTCGCGCCCCCCAATCTTCAGGATTAGACGTCGGAGGTTCCGGGCAGGTCAGTTTCCTCGCGAATTCGGGATACATTTTTCGGGCGTGCTCGCTCGCGGCGTCTACTAAAGTAGATCCGGAACCAGTACGCGGGAGGGACACGGCTCTTGGTCACGGCACGAGCACTCCGCCTCGGGGTCCTGCCGCTGCTCCTGGCGATCATCGGCTGCCCGACGGTAGCCAGCCCGCGCCCCCGGGAGTCCGCGGATTTCGCCGCGCTCCATTCCATGATGGGGGTCAACCAGAAGCTCGTCTTCTCTCTACAGAGCCACGCCGGAGATCCGATCCAAGGTGACGCGATTCGTCAGGGCCTGAAGAAAATCGGCGGCCATTTCGAGGCGATGACGCGTCTCAACCCCTACGACGACCCGGAGCGCGACGACCGGCTCCGCGGCTGGTCGCTGCAGATCGCGCGGCAGATGAACGAGCTCGAGGCCGCCGAGTGGACCCCCGGGAACCGCAAGGAGCTCTTCCAGAAGCTGACCGGCACCTGCGCCCGCTGTCACGGCGCCTACCCCTACTCCCGCACCCTGCCGCCGATGGAGTTCGACCACGGCGCGCTGACGCGACAGCCCTCCGCCCAATCCTGCGGCCGCTGCCACGCCGAGGTGCTGGACGAGTGGAAAGGCACGCTGCACGCCACCGCGTGGCAGGACCCCGTGTTCGTCGCGGCCGCGGGAAGGCCCATGAAGATGGAGTGCAAGCCCTGCCACAGCCCGCAGCCGGTCCTCTTCGGCGAGCTGGCGATGGACTGGGGATATCGGCCCTACCTGCGGGACTTCAACCACGCCGACTCGGTCAACTGCGTCGCCTGCCACCTTCGGAGCGACGGCACGGTGGCGGCGCGGCAGGACCGGCCCGACGCGCCCTGCCGCCCGGTCCGTGACCCGCGGCTCCGCTCGCCCGTGCTCTGCGGGACCTGCCACAACCCCACGCACGAGGCGAACTACGAATGGGAGCGCAGCCAGGCCCGCGCGCTTGGCGTCGCCTGCAACGACTGCCATTCGCAGGTCGTGTACCGGACGGGCGCCGACGGCCGGAAGAAGGCGGGCTTCAGCCACGTGTTCCCGGGCGGCAACGACCCCGAGTTCGTCCGCAAGGCGATCCGCAGCGACTGTTCGCTGCGCGGCCGCGAGCTATCGATTCGCGTCGAGAATCGTTCCGCGCACAAATTCCCCGGCGAGGTGCCGACCCGGATCTTCCTGATCCGGATCCAGTTTTGGGACCGCGACGGGACGCTCATCAGCGAAGAGACGCTTCCCTACCGCCGGCCCGGCAAGGGAGAGATGGGCTGGAAGGACAACCGCTTCGAGCCCGACGAGGTCAAGACGATCGTCCGCGCGGCGCCCGCCGCGACGACGCTCGCCAAGGTGGACTTCCTTTTTCAGAACGGGCCGTTCGCGCTGTTCGACAAGGCCATGACCCTCGGACATTGGGAAGCCGCGCTGCCGTAGGCGGTCCGTATTCTTTTCACCGGAACGCGTAACATTTTCGGCCTTCCCGGCTCGAGTCACCGTGACTCCAACCTGCGACCGGAAGGGGTATTGTCCGGACTGCGGTGGGAAGCTCCTGTACAACGGGCAGGGGATGGTCTGCATCCGCTGCCCCTTCGTCGTGCCGAAGCCGGACTCCAGCAAGGATCTGCCTGCCGTCGAAACGTCGGCCCCGGACCCGCGGGAGGGGCGCTCATGACGAAGAGGATCCTGGTGGCGGAAGACGTCCGGGCCACTCGCGAAGTGGTGGCGTTCCTCCTCAGCAACCGCGGCTTCGAGGTGCTTCAGGCCGGCAACGGCAGGGACGCCCTTCAGATGGCCCGGGAGCAGCGACCCGACCTGATGATTCTCGACGCGGAGATGCCCGAGAAGTCCGGCTATCAGGTCTACCGGGAGCTGCAGATGGACGAGGCCTGCCGCAGCTTGCCGGTCCTCCTGCTGGTCGCGACGGCGGACGCCGGGGACATCACGCGGAGCGTTCCTCCGGCGGAGCGCCTGCTCCCCAAACCCTTCACGGCTCACGACCTGCTGAATCGCGTCCAGAAGGTCCTGGGCTGATCACTTGCCGTAGCGCTCGAACCAGGCGAGCACGCGACGGAGGACATCCTCCCGGTGCCGCGGCTGCTTGATCGGGTGGCCCTCGCCCGGATAGATCACCATCTCGGTCGCCACGCCCGCCTGCTCCAGCGCGCGATGAAACATCTGCCCCATCGGCAGCGGACAACGGCGGTCTTCACGCGCGTGAAGGATCAACGTCGGCGTCCGGACTTCCGCCGCGTACGTGAGCGGACTGTGACGGCGCAGTGCCTCCGCGATCTCCCACGGACGGCCGCCGAACTCCCACTCGATCCAGCTTCGAAGATCGCTCAGTCCCCACATGACGTTCAGGTCGGTGACGGCGTTCACCGCGACGGCGGCCTTGAACTGCCTCGTATGGCCCACGAGCCACGTCGTCGTGAATCCGCCGTAGCTGGATCCGTACACGAACTGCCGTTCCGGATCGGAGAGCTTCTCGCGGACGAGATAGTCCAGGCCGCTCAGCATGTCCCGCATGTCCCCGCCGCCGAAGTCGAAGCGGTCCGCGTCGATGAACTTCTGTCCGTAGCCGGCGCTGCCCCGGTAGTTCGGCTCGAACACCAGGTAGCCGTGCGACGCGAACACCTGGGACACGAAGTTGAATTCCCGAACGGCGCGGCCATGGGGTCCGCCGTGAGGCAGCAGAAGCGTCTTGTACGGCGCTTTGGCGACCTCGGGCGGCGGCAGCGTCAGGATCCCTTCGATCTTCAGCCCTTCGATCTCCCAGGAGACCACCCGGGTGTCCGAGACGGCGCGATCGCGCAGGTAGAGATTCCCGGGCGGGGTGAGATCGGCGCGGCGCTGCATCCGACCGGCGAACCTCATGAGCCCGGCCTTGGGCGACGGCGTCAGCAGAACGCCTTCCCCGGATCTCACATCGACCTTCCAGGTCTCGTTGTTCACGCCCCGTTCGCCGACGTAGACCAGGTGGTTGTCACCGTCCCAGCAGTCGTCGGGCAGCGGAAAGCTCGGGACCGGATTCGCCTGCGCGGCGGCGCCGTGATGATCGTTCACGACGTCCGTCCTCGGTCCGGACTCGCCGAGGGTCACGATGCAGAGGTTGAAGGTGTCGCGATGCGTTCCCTTCCGTGGGACGCCGAGGCAGGCCAGGCGCCGCCCGTCGGGAGAGTAACGCGGGGACACCTCGGGACCGGGGCCCGACGTGAGGGCGCGGACGGCCTTCGACTCGACGTCGATGGCCCAGAGGTCGTAGTTCTTGTTGATGCTGTAGCGGACCGACTCGCGGTCGGCCGTCCGGTTCGCGTGGACCGCGAGGGTGCGGCCGTCGGGGGACCAGTCCGGGCTCCCATACCAGACATCGTCATTCGTGAGCCGGTCGATGCGGCTCGCCGCGGACTTCCCGGGAGTCTTGTCGAGCTGGGCGACCCAGAGCTGGGCAGGCCGGTATCCCGTGTAGCCCTCCCCCTGGTCGGGCCGCAGCACCGTGACGTCCGCCGCCAGTTCCTCCGGCGTGCGCGGGTCGAGCCCGTCGTCGGCCACGAAGGCCAGGCGGCTCCCGTCGGGCGAGAAGACCACCCGCCCGTAGAATCCGTCGGAGAACACGCGGCCGTACGGCTTGTCCGGCCCCGAGAGGGGCAGCGCCTCGCCGCCGTCCGTGGGCAGCACCCAGAGATCCGTCGCCGGGTCCGACTCGGAGGGCACGGAGGGCGTCTGCCTCCATCCCTGCGGGCGGGGACGGGTCGAGTGGAACACGATCCAGCGGCCGTCCGGCGAAAACAGCGGCGAGCGCCCGTCGGGCTCCCCGCGTTCCAGCGCCCGCGCCTTCTCGCGGCTCCCGTCGACAAGCCAGAGCGAGTTCCGCTCCTGCCGCGTCTCGGGGTCGATCCAGGCGCGGACGTAGACCGCCAGCGCCCCGTCCCTCGAGAGCGCGAGCGCCTTCGGAACGTCGCTGCGGTAGAGATCCTCGACGGAGAGGGGCGTCTTCGCCCCCTCCTGCGCGCCGCCGGCGCCCGCCAGGAGGAGAAGAAGAGCGCAGGTCCGGATCTTCATCGACGTTCCCCGCTTACTTCGCCGCCTTGAGATGGCGGTCGAAGAAATCGAGCGCCGCCTTCCAGGCCTTCTCGGCGTCGGCGCCCTTGAACCCGTGCCCCGCTCCCTCGAGGGAAAGGAACTCCACCTCGACTTCCGCGGCCTTCAGCCGGTCGCGCATCCACACGGCCTGCTCGTGGTTCACGTACTTGTCCTCCGTCCCCTGCAGCAGCAGCGTGGGGGCGGCGGCCGGCGTCACCCAGTAGAGCGGGCTGGCCAGGATGTGGCGCCGGTGCTCCTTGCTGTCGTCCCCGCCGAGCCAGAGCGGCAGGACCTCGGCCGCGTCGACGCTCTTGCCGTAGGACTTCGTCAGGTCGCTCGGCCCGTAGTAGTTGACCACGCAGGCGACGCGGCTGGACATCGTG
>Ga0310810_10000115_pt1 | contig 83585 bp, 81 predicted proteins | sample NCmetagenome_FD_207641 | JGI IMG/M metagenome (GOLD analysis project Ga0310810, IMG submission 207641) | Soil microbial communities from experimental microcosm in Duke University, North Carolina, United States - NC | ecosystem: Engineered > Artificial ecosystem > Soil microcosm > Unclassified ... | reverse complement strand
GCGTGCGGAACGGCCCCCAGTGCTGGGACCATACCGGCTTGCCATCCATATCGAATACGAATAAGCCGAGATTACCGAAGTAAGCATAAACGCGCTCGCCGTCAGTCACCGGCGTTTCCGAAGCGTAAGTGTTCTTCAGGTGATGTGAGCTGCGCGGCGACCCGTGATGCACTTCGCGCGCCCAGGCGATCTTGCCCGTCTTCCAGTCGACCGCGTAAACCATCCAGCGATGCTCGTCGGTCGGGATGCCTTCGCGATTTCCGCCAAAGTACAGGCCCTTCTTGGGCGCTTCTGGTGCGACCGTGCTGATCACCGAGGTGAGAAAGATGCGGTCGCCCCAAACCACCGGCGACGACCAGCCGCTGCCCGGAATCTCCGTCTTCCAGACAACATTGCGCGTGGCGCTCCAGGTCTCAGGAAGCGCCGCATCGTCGGCCACGCCGGTGGATTGCGGTCCGCGAAACTGCGGCCATTGGTCCACGGCGCTGAGCAGTGGCCCATGCAGCGAAATGGTCAAGGCGGCTACGAGTGTGCGCATCAAGTCAACTCTACTCCCACGCGCAGCTTTTGGAGGCGTACAGCAGCCTCCAAGCTTTCACGAGACGTTCCTCTCCGCACATCGTATATGAGGGTGGACCATGCCACCCGTGCGGCTGCGCTACACTCAAAAAACCGTGACCCCAACGATCTCCGACGACCTCGACACAAAAGTAAAATCCGCGCGCCAGGCCTTAGACGCATGGGTGCGCGAAATTGTCTCATGGCATTTCGATCCCGCCACCGGCTGCCCGTTCTGGCTGGATTATGCCAAAAGCCTCGACTGGGACCCCCGCCGCGAGATACGGAGCTATGACGATCTCGACCGGTTCGGTTTTTTTCAGGACGAGTGGCTGCGCGGCGGCCCCGTGCGCCGCTGGGTGCCGCGCGCTTTTGCCGACAAGCCGGTCTTCATATTCGAAACCGGCGGCTCCACCGGTGTTCCCAAATCGCGTATCAGTATCGACGATTTCCGCAGCGATTATGAAGCCTTCAGCGCCACATTGCCGGATCAATTTTTCCCCCGCGGAGCGGACTGGCTGATGGTCGGCCCGAGCGGCCCGCGCCGCCTCCGGCTGGCCGTCGAACACCTGGCGCAATACCGCGGCGGCATCTGCTTCATGGTGGATCTCGATCCGCGCTGGGTCATCAAGCTCATCAAGATGGGCGAATTCGATATGGCCGAGCGCTATAAGCAGCACGTGATCGAGCAGGGCCTGACGCTGCTGCGCGCGCACGACAACATCCAATGCCTTTTTACCACGCCCAAACTGCTCGAAGCGCTCTGCGAAAAGGTATCTCTAAGAAAAGTGGGCATAAAAGGTGTGTTCTGCGGCGGGACTGAGATGACGCCGCAGTTTCACCGCTTCGCCGTGGAAGAACTGCTCGATGGCGTCTACTTTGCTCCCACATACGGCAACACACTCATGGGACTCGCAGTGCACAAGCCACGCGCGCCCGAGGACAATTTCGCCGTGATCTACTATCCGCCCGCGCCCAAAGCGGTCACCGAAGTGGTGGATCCCGATCATCCCGACCGTCTCGTGGGCTACGGCCAGACCGGGCGGGTCCGGCTGACCACGCTGACGCGCGAGTTTTTCATGCCGCGGTTTCTGGAGCGCGATGAAGCCGAGCGCGAGGCGCCGTGCGATCTGTATCCGTGGGATGGCGTACGCAACGTGCGGCCGTTTTCGCGCTTCCAGTCGAAGGTGGTGGAGGGGGTGTACTGATGCTGCACATTCCATTGTTGCGGCATGGCCGGCCCTATCGCAGCCTCGACGTGGTCCGCGTGCCGCACTACCGCACGCGTGAGCCGTTCGTCGAAATCAGCCAGGCCAACGTCGGGTTGATCCGGCGCGATCTGCTGGAACTGGATGCCGTGCACGAAAAACTGGCGGTTTACTCCTCGGCCGATCTGCTGCACATTTGCACGGAGGCCGCGGAACATTTTCTGCGTGGCGAGCTGCCGCTGGGCGAGAGCGCGCAGACGCCTGAAGACTACGTACGCCAGGTTTCCGCGACGACGGGCCTGCCCTGGGTTCTGGCGCGCGCCAACATGCACAAGATCCATAAGGTGATGGCCGAGATGCCTGCCGTGCTGCGAGGGCTCACGCGAAACCTGGATCTAGCGGTGCTCGATCGCGGTTTCGCGCAAGTAGACGGCCAGGAGCTGAGCTTCTTCCCGCGTGGGAACTCACTTGGCGTGGTGCTACCCAGCAATTCGCCTGGCGTGCATTCGCTCTGGATTCCGGCGTTCGCGCTGAAAGTGCCGCTGGTGCTCAAGCCCGGTGGCGCGGAGCCGTGGACGCCCTATCGCATCATCCAGGCCCTGGTTCGTGCGGGCGCGCCCCCGGAAGCCTTCTGCTACTATCCAGCCGATCACGCGGGCGGTGGAGAAGTCCTGCGCCGCTCGGAGCGCGGCATGGTCTTCGGCGACGTTGGTTCCACGAAACTTTGGCAGGGCGATTCGCGTATCGAAGTGCATGGCCCGGGCTACAGCAAGATCGTTATTGGCCGGGACGCGATCGGCGACTGGCGGAAATACCTGGACGTGATGGTTGCATCCATCGTGGAGAATTCCGGCCGCTCGTGCATCAACGCTTCCGGCGTCTGGGTGCCTTCTCATGGTGCCGAGATTGCCGAAGCCCTGGCCGAGCGCCTCAGCCGCGTAGCACCCCGTGATGCCGAAGATCCTGAGGCACAGCTCGCGCCGTTCGCCGATGCATCGGTGGCCGAGCGCTTTTCCGACATGATCGACAGCCAGATGGAAGGTGCGCAAGACATTTCGGCTACGAAGCGCGGCGATTCACGCCTGGCGACGCACCAGGGCTGCGCATATCTGCTGCCGACGATTGTTCATTGCCCAGGGCCGGATCATCCCTTGGCCAATCGGGAATTTCTGTTCCCGTTCGCTTCAGTCGTCGAAGTGAATGATGCCGAGGCCGAGATCCCGAAGGCCCTCGGCCCGACCCTGGTGCTCACCGCCATCACGGAAAACCGGCGGCTGATCGACCGGCTGCTTGCGTCGCCGAAGGTCGGCCGCCTGAACACCGGCCCGATCGCGACCAACCATATTCAGTGGGACCAGCCGCACGAGGGCAACCTGTTCGATCACCTGTACGCGCGCCGGGCGTACCACCGCGCCCGCGAAGCCATGGCCTCATGAAGCTCCTCGCCATCACCGCCGGCGCCGCGAACATGTACTGCGGAAGTTGTCTGCGCGACAACGCACTGGCGGCGGAACTAATGGCGCAGGGGCACGACGTGACGCTGGTCCCGCTCTATACACCGACACTCACCGACGAGCCCAACGTCAGCCGCAAGCGCGTTTTTTTCGGCGGCGTGAGCGTCTATCTCGAACAACATCTGGCCGCGTTTCGCCTCACGCCCGCGTGGCTCGACCGTCTGTGGGATTCGTTCCCCGTGTTGAAGGCCGCATCGCGCCGCTCCATCGCCGTCACTCCGCGCCATCTCGGCGAGCTCACGATTTCCATGCTGCGCGGCGAGGATGGGGCGCAGCGCAAGGAGTTTCACAAGCTTGTGAAATGGTTGCGCAGCGAGCCGCTGCCGGATGTGGTGAGTATTCCGAATTCGCTGCTCATCTCGCTCGCCCGCCCGCTCAAGGAAGCACTGGGCCGGCCGGTGGTGTGCACGCTGCAAGGGGAAGACCTGTTTCTCGAAGGCCTGGGTGAACCCTGGCGCACGCAGGCGCTCGATCTGATCCGCGCGCAGGTCGACTCGGTGGATGCCTTTGTTCCGGTGAGCCATTACTATGCCGGATTCATGTCGCGCTACCTGGGAATCCCGCAGCACAAAATGCACGTGGTGCCCATCGGCATCAACCTCAAAGGCTACGGCACGGGTTTCCGTTTTCGTACCAACTGTTTCACGGTGGGATATTTTGCGCGCATCGTTCCTGAGAAGGGTTTGCATATACTGTGCGAAGCCTACCGCAAGCTCCGTCAGGAAACCGATTTTTCCGGCACGACCATGGAAGTCGCTGGCTACCTCGCCCCCGAGCATCGCGGCTATCTGCGCGGCGTCGAGCACCAGATGAAGCAGTGGGGATTGGGCCACGAGTTCCGCTACCGTGGTGTGCTCGACCGTGTGCATAAAGTCGACTTCATGCGTAGCCTCAGCATGCTCTCCGTGCCCGGTTCTTATGCCGAGCCGAAGGGCATCTTCGCGCTCGAGGCCATGGCCAATGAAGTGCCAGTGGTTGAGCCGCATCACGGCGTGTTCCCCGAAATGATCAAGAATACAGGTGGTGGAATTTTGGTCCAGCCAGATAGCGTGGACAGCCTGGCCGAAGGAATTTTCTCCCTGTGGCGCGATCAGGACCACGCCGATGAACTTGGCCGCCGTGGCGCGGAGGGAGTACGCGAGCATTACAGCGCCGCGCGCATGGCGCAGAAAGCGGTGGAAGTTTACGGTAGAGTGGGACAGACCTTCCTGTCTGTCCATCGTTGAGCGGACGCTGGTCCTAGCCCATGCTCGAACTCACGCGCCTCGGCAAAAGCTATCCCACGCCGCGCGGCCCCCTCGAAATTCTCTCGGAAGTCTCGCTGTCTCTTTCACGCGGCGATGCGGCCGCCATTATGGGACCGTCCGGCAGCGGCAAGAGCACGCTGCTTTACATTTTGGGCGCGCTTGAGCCGCCCACATCCGGCACTGTCACGCTGGACGGGCGCAACCCTTTCGAGTTGCCCGAAAAAGCGCTGGCGGCTTTCCGCAACAAGCAGGTCGGCTTCGTGTTTCAAGACCACTGCCTGCTGCCGCAATGCTCGGTGCTGGAAAATGTCCTGATCCCGACGCTCGTGTCGGAGTCGCGCAACGGCGCCGCGGATCGCGCCCGGGCCCTTTTGACTCAAGTCGGTCTCAAAGAGCGCATCGACCATCGTCCCGGCGAGCTTTCGGGCGGTGAACAACAGCGCGTGGCCATGGCGCGCGCGCTGATCCGTGAGCCGCTGCTGCTGCTGTGCGACGAGCCTACCGGAAACCTGGATCGCGATTCCGCCGAAACCGTGGCCTCGATGCTGCTCGATCTGCACCGCAGCCAGCAGACGATCCTGATCGTCGTCACGCACAACCCGGAACTGGCAGCCAAGTTCCCCTTGCGGCTGGAACTCACCGGCCGTCATCTGAGGAAAGTATGAACGTCACCGGACTCCTGGAGAGCGGAATTTATGTGGATGACGTGCCGCGCTCCGCCGAATTTTATCGCCGTGTCTTCGGGTTCCAGCAACTCGAAGGCGACGACCGTTTTTGTGCGCTCAGCGTCGCCGATCGGCAGGTTTTTCTGATCTTCAAGAAGGGCGGCTCGCTCCATCCCATGCCGATGCCCGGTGGCATGCTTCCTCCGCATGATGGCACGGGACAAATGCACTTCGCCTTTTCGGTTCCCGCGGATGACCTGCCCGCGTGGGAGCAGCGCCTAGCGGAAAATGGCATTCAGATCGAAAGCCGCGTCAATTGGCCACGCGGAGGCCGGAGCGTTTATTTTCGCGATCCCGACGGCCATCTCAGCGAGCTGGTCACCCCAGGCTGCTGGGCCATATATTAGATGCGCACGGCCGCGTTGGTTCGCCGCAACCTCGTATATTTTTGGCGGACCAACATTGCGGTTGTCCTGGGGGTGGCGACGGCCGTTGCCGTACTTGCCGGCGCGCTCGTCGTAGGCGATTCGGTGCGCGCCAGCCTGCGCGACCTGGTGCTGAACCGGCTGGGCAAGACGGATACCGTAATCTCCGGTGCCCACTTTTTCCGTGAAAATCTGGGCGACGAGCTGGCGCGCGGCGAGCGATTTACCACCTGCCCGCTGGTTGTTTTCGAAGGACTGGTCACGCAGGAGGCGAGTGGCCGGCGTGCGTCGGCCGTGCAGGTTTACGGAGTCGACGAGCGTTTCTGGCAATTCCACGGTGTGGCATCGCCCGCATTGCCGGCCATGAGCGCCGCGCTCGCCGAGGAGCTCGGCAGCAAGCCGGGCGATGCCCTGCTGCTGCGCGTGGAAAAGCCTTCGGTGATTCCGCTCGAATCGCTGCACAGCCGCAAAGAAGACGTCGGCCGCACTCTTCGTTTCACGGCGCGCGAGGCGCTCCCGGCGTCCGCGCTCGGTGAATTTTCGCTGCGCCCGCAGCAAGGCGCGGTGCGCGCGATCTTCGTTCCGCTCCACAAGCTCGCACGCGACCTCGGCCAGTCGGGGAACGTGAACACGATCCTCATTGCCGGCGAGCCCGCTGCTGCGCCCATGGAGAAACTACTGCGCCAACGATATACGCTCGCAGACGTGGGATTGAAACTGCGACAGCTCGATGCGGGCCGCGGTACTTCGCTCGAATCGGAGAGCGATATTCTGAGCGACAGTCTGGCCGCGGCCGCTCTCGCAACGACACAAAAGATGCGCCTCGAACCCGAACCGGTCTTAACCTACCTCGCCAACACCATTCGTGTAGGCTCGCGCGAGATTCCATATTCACTCGTAACCGCCGATAACAGCTTCTTCCGGCAGGGCACGCCTTCCGGCATCCTGCTCAATGATTGGGCGGCGAAGGAACTTGCCGCGCGGCCGGGCGACACCGTCTCGCTCGATTACTACATCTGGAAAGGAGATGGTCAGCTGCATACTGAATCCGCGCGGTTCGATTTAGCGGGCGTTTTGCCCATTGCTGGGGCAGCCGCGGATCGCGATCTGGCGCCGGATTACCCCGGCATCACGGAATCCGACAGTCTCCACGACTGGGACCCGCCGTTCCCGATCGATCTGAAACGCGTGCGCCCCCGCGATGAGGAGTACTGGAAAAAATACCGCACCACGCCGAAAGCATTTCTACCGCTCGCCGCCGGCCAGAAGATATGGGCCTCGCGCTTCGGCAAGCTGACCTCGATCCGGCTGCATGGCTCGACTGACGGTTTCGCGGCGCAGCTCCGCGATGCGCTCGACCCGACCGCCATGGGTTTCGCCGCGTACCCGGCACGCACGCAGGCGCTCGCCGCATCGCTGGGCGCGACCGATTTTGGCGAGTACTTCGTCTACTTCAGCTTTTTCCTGATGGCTGCCGCGCTAATGCTGACGGCGCTCTTCTTCCGGCTCGGCATCGAACAGCGGCTGCGGGAAATCGGCATGCTGCGCGCCTTGGGCTTTCCGGATGCAGCCGTTCGCAATTTGTTTCTGATCGAAGGCGCATTGCTGGCGCTGGCCGGTTGCATCGTGGGAATCGCCGGCGCAGCCGGATATGGCGCGCTGATGGTGCTCGGGCTGCGGACACGGTGGTCGGGTGCAGTGGGGACGAAGCTGCTTTCCCTGCATGTCATGCCATTCGCGCTGGCGGTTGGAAGCCTCGCGGGGATGGTAACCGCGGTGCTTTGTATTTGGTGGACGTTGCGCGGGATTCGCTCAGTAACGCCGCGCGGGTTGATGACGGCTCGCCGTTTGGAATCGAAATCGCGCAGATGGGTGGGGCTGGTGTGCGCCTTGGCCGGTGTTTTACTGGTGTTGTCTGCGCGCTGGATTGGCGCGTCGGGCAGCTTTTTTGGCGGTGGCACGCTATTGCTGGCCGCGGCGCTACTCGAAGGGCGAGTCTGGCTCGGCCGGCGCAGCACAGAAGAATTCCATGGGATTCCAGCGCTGGGTTTCCGCAACGCCGCCTGGCGTCCCGGCCGAAGCATCTTGTGCATCGCGCTTATCGCCAGCGCCACCTTCCTCATCATCGCGGTGGATGCGTTTCGCCGTGACGAGCGACCGCCGCTCGATCCGAAGTCAGGCACAGGCGGTTTCGCCCTGATGGCCGAATCGCTGCTGCCCGTCATCCACGATCCGAATACTGGGCCGGGCAGGGAAGCGCTGAATCTCACCGATCCCGCGCTGCGGGATGTCCACTTTACTCTTTTCCGGCTGCGGCCCGGCGAAGATGCCAGTTGCCTCAATCTCTACCAGCCGCGCAATCCACGGATCTTGGCTCTGGCCGGCGGCTTCCTCTCACGCGGCCGCTTCGCGTTTCAAGATTCCCTGGCTAATACTGCCGAACAAAAGCGCAATCCATGGCTGCTGCTCGATGCGCCCTTGAGCGATGGCGCCATTCCGGCGATCGCTGATGCCAACTCCATGACCTACGTGCTGCACCGTAAGCTGGGCGAAGACGTGATTCTCGATCCATCAGGCACCCATCCGGTCCGGCTGCGCCTGGTGGCGGCGCTCGCGGACAGCATCTTTCAAGGCGAGCTGCTGATCTCCGAACAGAATTTTCTCCGTGCCTTCCCCGATCAGTCCGGGTATCGCTTTTTCCTCATCGAACCTCCGCCGCGCGCAGCAGCGGATGTCACCGGCCTGCTGGAAACCGCGCTTTCGGATTACGGCTTCGATGTGACCTCAACGAGCGGCCGTCTTGCAATTTATCATCGCGTCGAGAACACCTACATTTCGACGTTTCAAATGCTGGGTGCTCTTGGCCTGATATTGGGAACCGTAGGGCTCGCGGCGGTGCTGGCCCGCAATGTGCTCGAGCGTCGGCGCGAGCTGGCGCTGCTGGCGGCCGTCGGCTACCGGCGGTCGCATCTGGCGGTCATGATTCTCGCCGAGAACGCGCTCGTACTGGTCAGCGGGCTGGTGGCCGGTACGGCATGCGCGCTGGTGGCCATCGTTCCGACGATTGCCTCCCGCGGCGGGCACTTGGCTGTCGTCTCGATGGCCGGCTGGCTGGCGATGATTCTGGCTATCGGACTCGCCGCGGCTGCGGTCGCGACGGCGCTCATGATTCGCTTGCCACTGATTCCGTCGTTGCGCTCGGAGTGACTATCGCTGGAAATTCAGCAACACGTTCGCGGGGGTCGATTGCCCGGCCACCGTCATGACCACCGGCAGGTCGCCGGCTCGCGTGAGTTGGGGCACCCGAATGTTCACCTGGAACACTCCCGCGAAGGTCACGCCGGCGAACTGTACGACGGCAGGCAAGTTGTCCACCGTCACCTGTACCTGTGAGAGATCGGCGACGGGGTAAGGTTGTGTCAGCGCCTGCCCCACCGGGTATGGCATCGCCGTTGGGCCCAGTCCCTCCGCGAACAGCTCTAACTCGTCTCCCGATCTTGCCGGCCGGCTCTTTACCCCGGCCAGCGCTCCCGCGGGCGCCACGTAAACCGGTTCGTTTGAATCGGCGTAGAGGGCGACCAGATACAAGTAGCTGGCTTGCGAAAACGTGAAGAATCCCGGCGAAATCGGCAACATCATAGCCCCCGCTGAGACCGTTGTTCCATCGGCGGTGATCACGTCTATGGTGGCAGTCCCCGCGAACACGCCGGGCGGCGTCAGCACATTCAACTGCGTCGGACTCGCGTAGCTCACGTACGCGTCCTGATTATTGATGCGCACACGCGCACCCGCCACCATGGTCGGGAGCGTTTTTCCATCGGGAATGGCCCAATCCCAGCCATAGGCGAGGCTGGTGAAGTTCTGCCCGTAGATCGAAACGAAGCTCCCTGGCGCGATGATGGCCGCGCCGCTGGCCGAATTCAAGACACCGCCGGCATTGATGACGGGCGTTGGCGGCGGGCTCGCCAGGTCTTGCATCGCCTGAAACTTGACTGTGTTCAGGCTCACGATGTCCTCGGTCAGTCCCCAGCAGCCGTAACGGCTGTAAGGACCGCTGAGCGCGAAGTACATGTACAAATCGCCGCCGTGTCCAAACCAGTTGTCGCGCATATCGTGCTCGATGAGGTCTCTCATGCCCGGATCGCGGTTGGCCAGAATGCGGCTGCCGACATTCATGGTGCTGCCGCCGCCGTTGTCGGGCCCGCCTTCGTACACCACGTGCCTCAGGCCGAAGCTCTGAGCCACGGTGTGAAGCGCATCCGTGTTGGCAATGCCCTTGTCGCTATCGGCGCGCATGGCGGACAGTACTCCCGCTGTAATGGCGTTGTTAGATGCCTGGCTGTCGCTAAAGTAGTGCGTCTGCGCCAGCGCGAAAAAAAACTGGCTGGGAGGGCCGTAAGTTTGATTCACCCAGTTCAGGACGGCCACGTACTGATCCGGAAAGAGGGTCCACCAGGCGTACACCAGGCGCACACTGTCGTTGACCGCTCCGCCACCGTAAACACCCTTGAAAATGTTGCCGATCTCAACGAGCCGCTTGGCGTGGCGCCGCGCAACGAGCGTGTTCAGGTCGCCCATGCCATCCCTGTTGAGCGGCGATCCGCCGTTCTTGATCTCGGCCTGGGTCGCTGCCAGGTTGTACGCGTTCTGCCCGAACAGCGGATTCCACACTTCATTGCTGTGCTCGATATAGATTTTGATCGCAGGGTTCAGCCTGGCATGCAGAAGCATGGCGAGCTGCCGCACGTAGTCGTCGGTTGCGGACGCCGGAATGTTGATCCAGACGTCTTTGCCAGTCTGGTTGGCCAGCAGGGCCACGTACTCCCATGCAGCGCCGTGCCTGGCTCCATAGCTCTGCTGGGTGGCGTCGGTCATCACGTGACGGTCGGACCAGTTCGTAACCGCCGGATATGCCAGGTCGCTGTTGTTAGTCGCGGTGAAGCTCATGAAGCGGATGGTGCTGAACGGCGCGAGTGAATCCAGAAACTCGTTAGTGTATACCTGCGTGCTGCCGCCAGCGTAACCGGGACGAATCAGCCGCAGGTCCGTAATGCCGGTGCGCACTCCGCTGGTTGCGGTTCGCTTCGTATTTGTGAACCTCATGCTCAGCACACCCGCGCCCAGTTTGACGATAACGTCGGCGGTGGTGGTGTTGGCGGCCGGATCGTAAACCTGGTTTTCGATTGAGACGCCGGATGGATCGTAGCCGCTTAGACTTGCCTGGCCGCTGAACGACAAATGGTAAGTGCCGCTCCAATCGGGCTGGAACCTTGCGGGATCGTCGATGGGTGGCGCCCACGCGGGGATCGGGCGAACATCGAAGAATACGGTTTGCGCATCCGCCGTCGGCCAGCCGTTGGCATCGATCGGGGCGGCAGTGATGCCATCCGGCAGCGTCCACGGCCGGAACACGCGGCCCAGGTCGACGAAGGCGCGGGAGCGCGAGCCCTCGCCGGGATCTTCGATCTCTACGCCGATTTGTCCGCGAAAGTCTTGCGCCGCCGCGGCGCTGGCGCACAAAACGAAGATCGCGACAGGCTGAATGCGCTTGCGAGACAAGGTTGCCGCCTTTACGATTTCTTGCCGCCGAAAACGAAATCCTTGGCCGCTCCGGCCTTCAGATGGCAGCTGGCGCACTTCGCGGACGCCGCGGGTGGCGTGATATAGCTGCCATCGGGCCGGTACTCCGCATACTCCCACTCGCCCGTGCGATTTTCGCGATACGCCTCGCCGAAACCGCGCTCCTTGCGCATCACGTGAAGTCCGGTAACCTGGTGCTTGCGGAAATGCCCGGCTTCATCCAGGAGCACCTTCTTTGCCCCATCCTGCAGCGTGCTCCAGGTTTCCATCACGATGACCGAGCCGTACGCATAATTTCCGTTTTGCCTGGCCGCCGCCGCAACGTTGCCATAAACAATGACAACCGTTCTGGCATCGGCCTTCTCCGACGAGCGAAGTTGCCGGAATGCAGCCTGGTAATCTTTTGGAATTCCGACGCGGTCCACGGCAGGCGCCGGTGGATCTTCGGAACAGGCAGGAAAAATAATGAGGGCGAGAATCGCGGCAACACAGGCGGGCGCGCGCCAGTTCATATTGTTCTCCGGTAGCAGGCAGTATACACCGCCGCCGGGCGAGGAAGAACCGACACTGCGGGAGTCTCCGCACGCTCACGGCCATCCGGCTGTAACGGTCGTGTCACGAGATTCAGAAAATCAGTGGCAGTCGCTAGGCGCGCACAACCTGTGGATACACTTTGCGGATGGCCGCCACGATGTCGTCGGTGTCGGCGTGCGTAAACGTCGGATCGAGCGACACGCCGGCGAAGCGGCTCAGAATGTCGATGGTTCGCGGGCAGCACTCAGCCCCGTAACGGATCGCTCGCCCGCGCTCCGAGGTAAACGAGGGCCAGGCCGGATGCACCGTACGCTTGTTCTCCACGTGCGGCGCAACCGGCAGAATCGCCGAGCCGCCGGGCAGGGACGCCGGAACGTTCTCGGCCTTCATCGCCGCGCGGAACCGTTCGCACCGGGCTTTGGTATCGAAGCCGATGAACACCGCTACGCCCAGCTCGCCCGCGGGATCGGGCAGGCCGCGGAACTGGATGCCGGGGAGGTCGCGAATCCCGTCATAAACGCGGCGTGCGCTCGAACGCACGGAATCCACAATGCCGTCGAGCTTGCGCAACTGCGCCACCAGCACGCCGCCGGTAAATTCACTCATGCGAAATTGGCTGCCGGCGAACGGCTCGACCTTCGGGCCGCCCGCCTGGTGCTCGTGGAGCGGGCGCAGGGCGCCCAGGTCGTGATAGCGGCTGGCACGCTCGAACAGCACCGGATCGTTGGTGATCACGGCGCCGCCTTCGCCGGACGTGATGGTCTTGTTGATCTGCATGCTGTAAATGCCGATATCGCCGAGCGATCCCACCGGCCGTCCCTTATAACTCGCACCCATAGCCTGCGCGCAATCTTCCAACACGCGGATGCGATGACGCTTGGCGACTTCGAGAATGCGATCCATCGCCGCCGGATTCCCTTGCAGATGCACCGCCATGATCAGCTTGGTCTGCGGCGTGATCCTGCGTTCGATATCGGCGGGAGCGATGTTGAACGACTCGTCAATCTCGGCGAACACCGGCAGCGCGCCCGCCAGCACGATCGCGTTGAAGCAGGAGTGCCATGTCCAGGCCGGCAGGATGACTTCATCGCCGGGGCCGATCTCGCACGCCGCCACCGCCGTTTGCAAAGCTGCCGAGCCCGAGGTCACCGCCAGCGCATAGCGCGATTGCATGCGCCGCGCGAACTCCTTTTCGAAGGTCGCCACTTTCGCCGGCGGCTCGCTGCCCGGACCATACCAGCGAAACGGCCGGCGCGTCTTTACGACATCGGCCAGCTCGCGCGTCTCTTCTTCGCCATACACCGAGGTGCCGAAAAAGCCGGACTTCAGCGGCGCTTCACGAACCGGTTTACCGCCTTCGACCGCGAGTTTTGCTGCATTTCCGGCCGCACCCGCAGCCGCCGCGGCTCCCGCGAGGAACATTCGGCGATTCATGTGACTCCTTTCACGCCCGAAGGAAAATCTTCCGGCGGTACATCCAGTACAGAATGCCCCACTCCACTGCAAGCACGATGATGGCGCGAACCATCACCTCCAGATTCGCACTTACCCCGCGCGTGAAAATCCCTACGATGTGGTTGAGCGGAAAAAGCGTCCCGGCCATGTAAACGGCCACGGCATTCATGCCGATCACCACAAACGGAAACGCCCAGCGCCGGAAACCAGCCACATCGACCACCCAGTAGAACAGGGCAAACATCAGGCAGGCCCAGCCGGCGGTCAATATGCCGTACGAAGTGGTCCACAGCTTCATTACGACCGGTATCACGGGGTTAAGCGCCATGCCCAGCAACACTCCGCTTGCGCCCGTGATGGCGATGATCCGGAGCTTGGCCGATTTCGACCGGCTACTCATGAGCAGCTCGCCCAAGATCAACCCCAGAATCGTGGTGGAAATTGTTGGTATGGTGCAGATCACCGTCCCCCAGCCCTCAGGGTGCGCACGGCCGAGAACCGCGAGATCCGTCGCCAGCACAAGATTCGCCCCTTTCGCGTAACTGCCGGCCGCCACGCCCAGCGCCGGCACGAAGGCCAGCAGCGCCGCATAGCCCGCGAGAAGCACGCCGCCCACCGCCGCCTGCACTTTGACGGGTGTCTGCGCGAGGAAGAACGCGGCCAGGTAGGCGATCGCGATGGGCTGCAGCGCGCTGCTTAGCTCGACCCAATAGGGCGCATTGAGCGACACCGATTCCCGCAGCGATCCCAGCAGGAACAGCACCATCGCTCGCGTGAGAGCCTTGCGCAACAACTGTGACTGCGTCTGGGTGAGCCTGGCTTTGGCCAGCGAGAACGGCACCGCGACGCCCACCATCAGCATGAACGAGGGCCAGATGATGTCGTAGAATCGCAGACCCTGCCAGGGCGTATGGTTGAGCTGATACACGATGGCGTCGGTCACGGGATTGCTGCCCAGGTTCCGCAGCCCGGCCATCAGCGCGCCACCGCCCACGATCCAGAACATGATGAAGCCCCGGAACGCATCGAGCGAAACCAGCCGTTCGCCGGGTTGGGGACGAATCGTGGATGCGGGCTGCGCTTCAGTGGTTTGTACTTTAGTTGTTGGCACGACAGCGGTCGACATGGGCTCCTCCCAGAAGGCCGATTCTATCGCGTTACGGCGTGGAACAAAACCTTTCCGTCCATTGTCCGTCATGTGAAAGGCGGCCACATGCTGGTTTCGCGGGCAGCGCGCGTGCTATCAAGGTCAGATATCCGGAGGTGGAAGGAATGTTCCGTTGTGGTACCGCCTGGTTGAGTTTCGCGGCCCTTTGCGGCGCGGCTTCGCTCGAGTGGCCCCAATGGGGCGGGCCGCACGGGGATTTCAAGTCGGATGCCAAAGGCCTGGCCGCTTCGTGGCCGTCGACCGGCCCCAGAAAGCTGTGGAGCCGCCCGCTGGGCGAGGGCTACTCGGCCATTTCGGTGGACGGCGGCACTCTTTACACCATGTATCGCGCCGGCAGCGACGAGATCGTCGTGGCCGCCGACGCGGCAACCGGCAAAACCATTTGGGAATATCGCTACGACGCGCGCTTCCGGCCGGGAATGGGGATGGAAAACGGCTCCGGACCGCATGCCACGCCGCTTGTCACCGAAAATGGTGTCTATGCCATCGGCATTCTCGGAAATCTCCGCTGCCTGGACAAGAAGACCGGGAAGCTCGTTTGGTCGCACGATCTCTACAAGGAGTTTCACGGCACGTTCTTTGATCGTGGCTACGCACCCAGTCCCATGGCGTACAAGAACACGATCATCATGAAGGTCGGCGGAGAGGGCCACTCCTTCATGGCGTTCGATCAGAGGTCCGGAGCCGTCCGGTGGCGGACCGTGCAGAACTTCGCGAATGCTCCCGCAACGCCCACGCTGATTAACCTGGATGGCCAGGACCAGCTGGTAGCGCCGATGAGCGATGACGTGGTGGGCATCGACCCCGCTAACGGCTGGGTACTGTGGACCTATCCGCACAAGACAAGCTGGGGACTCAACATCAGCACGCCCGTGTGGGGCGATGACCACGTGCTGTTCATTTCCTCGGCATACAACGGCGGCAGTTGCGCCATCCGGCTGTCGCGCGTCAACGGCAAAACCGTGCCCGCCGAGGTCTGGTCGAACAACCGCATGCGCGTGCATTTCTCAACCGTGGTGAGGATCGGCGATTACGTCTACGGATCGAGCGGCGATTTCGGCCCCGCCCCGCTGACCGCCGTGGACATCAAGACCGGCAAAATCGCTTGGCAGGACCGAAGCTTTCCCAAGGCAAATTTCATCTACGCGGACGGCAAGTTTATCGTGCTGGATGAAGACGGCACGCTCGCGCTGGCCGATTTCACCCCGCAAGGCCTCAAGGTGCTTTCGCGCGCCGCGCTGCTCAGCAGCAATGCCTGGACGGTACCCTCACTGGCTGGCGGACGTCTCTACCTGCGCGACCGAAACACGCTGATGGCATTGGACTTGCGTTAACCGCCCGGCCGCATTTCCGAAGCGCGTCTACTCTAACGAAATCCCCTTCTTCCGCCGATGAATCCGTAGACATCGGTGTGCCAGCCGGACCGGGATATGGAACAGCAGCCATCAGCAGACGCGCACATCCTTATCGTCGATGACTCGCTCAGAGCCCGCCTGCTCGTTGAAACCTTGCTGCGCGCCCAGGGATACAAACACCTGACCAGCGTGGATTCCGCCCGGCAGGCGTTTCTCGCGTTAAACCTAGACGCGGCGCCGGGTGCGGAATCCGCCGGCTTCGACCTGATTCTGATGGACCTGCTAATGCCCGAGATGGACGGCATCCAGGCCTGTCACCAAATCAAGGCCGATCCCCGGTTTCTCGATGTGCCGATCATCATGGTGACGGCCGAAGAATCAACGGAGAGTTTGAAAGAAGCGTTCGATGCCGGCGCTATCGACTATGTCAACAAGCCGGTGAACCGCGTAGAGCTTTTGGCCCGGGTGAAATCCGCGCTGCGCCTGAAGCAGGAAACGGATTGCCGAAAAGCGCGGGAAGTCGAGTTAGTCGAGCTTAGCGAGCAGTTGAGAAAGCAGTCGGTGGTGGACGGTCTCACCGGGATCGCTAACCGCCGGAATTTTGACGAAGAACTAGCCCGGATCTGGCGACGCGCCCAGCGCGAGTCCGCTGCGGTGTCGCTCGTGCTCATCGATATCGATCACTTCAAGAGATACAACGATCACTACGGACATGTGGCGGGCGACGACTGCCTGCGCCGCGTCGCCCAAGCGCTGCAACACACCGTCAAACGGCCTTTCGATCTGGTTGCCCGCTACGGCGGCGAAGAGTTCGTGGTGGTGCTGCCGGACACCAGTGCCCCGGCGTCGGCACGGCTGGCGGAAGAGATGCGCACGGCCGTGGAACTGCTCGACATCCCGCATGCGGCATCCACGGTCTCGTGCCGCGTCACCATCAGCTCGGGTGTGGCGGCCATGTTTCCAACGGCAGGGGCGCAGCCGGAGGGGTTGATCGCGGCGGCGGATGTGTGCCTCTATCAGGCTAAAACGGCCGGCCGCAACCGCGTGGTGATTGCTACCCACGGGCACCCGCGTTCGAAAGTGGCGGACGACGACGGCAGCCCCCCGTGTCGAGCGGTGGGAGTGAACGGGGAGACTCATGAGAATTCTGGTGGCTGAAGATTCACCGGTGAATCTGCTGTTGATCGAGAGGTATTTGAAAGACCCGTTGTTTGAAATCGACACGGCTCGCGATGGGGCGGCCGCTCTGGCGAAGTTTCAGTCCGGCGCGTACGACCTGGTGCTGATGGATTTGCAGATGCCGGTGATGGACGGTTACGAAGCCACGCGCAGTATGCGCGCGTGGGAGGCGGCACATCAAAAGTCCCCGACTCCTATCCTGGCGCTCACCGCTCACGCTTTCAAGGAAGAAGAACAAAAAAGCCTGGCCGCGGGCTGCAATGCGCACCTGATCAAGCCGATCCGCAAACCGGACCTGCTCAAGGCTATCCAGCAGCACACGGGCGGCGAATCTAACACATCACTGGGGGTCGCCGGGCAGCACGCTGGCGGCGAAAGTTCGACATCGGCCTGCACGACTCCCGGACCCATCCGCGTCCGGCCACCGGCGGGAATTGAAGAAGCCATCCCCCTGTTTCTGGATATCACGCGCCAAGACCTGCAGAGTCTAAATGATGCCCTGCGGGCGCAGGATTATTCCAAGATCCGGTTTATCGGGCACGACTTGAAAGGGTCGGGCGGCGGTTACGGTTTTGATGAAATCAGCAACCTCGGCAAATCCATCGAGGAAGCCGCCAAACGGTCCGATAGCGAGGAAATCGGCAAGCATGTTTCCGCGCTGGCCGACTACCTGAGCCGTGTAGAGGTCGTCTTCGACTAGCAGGTTTGTTGAAAAACGCTCACTGACCACTCCCTACGGCTGTGAACCGGAGAGCATCCGTGGATTCCAGGCCGCTTATGTGGATTCCAGGTTGCTTACCGAGGTGCCAGCTGGGCGCGCCGCAGCGGTGGCCAAAAACACCTCTTCCAAGACGCTGCGCGAACGGCTGCCAGCTCAGGGCGCTTTCGAAATTCAGCGCAAACGAAATTCCGGAATCGATGCCGGTCGCCATTTGGTTCGATGCCGTTGCATTCGGCAGATTTTCGTTGAGCGGCACCCCCACCCTCGCGCGCCGATCGAGTTTGTGCAACGGCCTTTGAGCAAAATCCTCAGACCGCCCCGGCCAGCGGCTGCCGGCTAGCCGCCAGCCTCTCAGCCAGTGCGATCAGGCTTCCGGCGAAGCTGCTCTCGGGCACAAACATCACGAGAGGTGCGCTGCCGTTCTGCGCGCTCTGGCAAAGGTCCGATTCCGCGGGAATGAGTCCCAAGGCCGGTCCTCCGAGCTGGTTGTCGATCTCGGCGAGAGAGATCGGAAAACGCAGCGGCGCCCGGCTTACCACAATCGTCCCGATCGGCTGCGGCGCGTTCCACGATTCCATGGCGCGCCGCAGCTGCGCCGCCAATTCCACCGAGAGCGGATCCCGCTCGACCACCAGGGCCAGCATGCTCGAATTTTCAACCACGGCGCGGTTCGCGTCTGACAACGAAGCCGGCAGATCCACCACGACATAATCCGCGCTCGCGGCCAGCGTGCTCAGCACCGCCGGCATCCGATCGGCGGCGATCGGGCGGCACTGGGTTGCGGTTTGCGGACCGAACAGCACACTCAGTCCTGGAACCTTCTCACAGGGCCACAAGGCAGGCCTCGGTGTCGGCTGGCCCGATGGCGGCGAGCTCGAGCAGGTGCGAGAGATTCCGGGTGAGTTTCGAGGGCCGGAGGTGCGCCGAGAGGGTGCCGAATGCCGGGTGCATCTCGACGAGCGTCACTTTGTGGCGCTGCTGCGCCACTGCCGCGGCGCCTGTTCAGGGCCACGGTGGTGGTGCCGGCTCCGCCCTTTGCGCCCACCAGGGTTATCACTTTACCGGCCCTGCGCGAAGGCTCTGCATTGGCCCGCAGCCCGATCGCGGCGGGAATCGCGCGGCCCAGGCTATCGCCGCCGGTTTCCTTGATCACGTAGTCGGCGGCCCCGGCCCGCATCGCCCTGAGCGCCACTCCCTCGTGTTGCGCGCTACACAAGACTACGATGGGTGTCGACGGCGTTTCTCGGTGTAGCTGCAGAAAGTCTTCCAGCCGGTCGTCGCTCTTCGATGCGGGGCCGCAAGAGAGATCCAGAAGAACCAGATCCACATCACCGCCCGCGATCCGGGCCAAGGCTGTGGACAAGTGCTCGACAGACTGGCACCGGCACGCTGCCCCCGTGTTGTGCGACCGCCGCGCGCGTTAACGCGGCCTCCGCCGGACCTTCGTGAACCAGTAGGATCAACAGGCTCCGCTCCACCGCGTCCCGGGTTATATTCAGGCTCTCATGGGGGCGGCAGTTTCCGCGCGGCGGGATTTTCCCCCGAAGGAGAGGAACTGGGATAAGCTGCGGCGGGACTCCTCCTCGGGAAGACCCGCCACCCTGCGCGCCAGCCGGGCGATATTTTCGCGAAACACGCCGTTCTCGGAGGGCAGTCTTCCCTGCATGCGGAGATCGCGAAACTCCGGGCTGGCATCGGGCAATTTAGCGTAGGGGGCCATGCCGAAGATCTGCTGCAGTTCGCTGGACGAAAATTCCGGCGTGTTCGCCAGCTGGTTGACAATCAGGAGAATCCGCTCCGCATCTATGCCCGCTCTTCTCAGCCCGCCCATGACGCGCTTGGCCTCGAAAAGAGCCGGCACCGTGGTTCCGGTTACCAGGAACAGCGACTCGATCTTGTCCAACAGGCTCAGAGAAAGAACACTCAAGCGCCCGAGGTCGAGAACAATCCAGCGGTAGAAACCGCGCACGAACGTGAGCACGTCGCCGATCTTGCCCGCATCCGGGTCGTCGACACCCAGCAGACCCGGCGAGCGCACGATGTGCAGGTCGTTGCCGACGTGGGTCACAATCGAGTCCCACGAAAGTTCCAGGCGATGGATATTGCTGACGGCGTCCAGAATCGAGTGTTCGGGCGCGCAGTTCATCATGAAACTCACCATGCCGCCATTTACGTCCAGGTCCGCCAGCAGCACCTTCTGGTCGGTTTGACGGCGCAGTTCCACCGCCAGATTGCAGGCCACCGTGGTGGCGCCCACACCGCCTTTTGCGCCGATGACGCCGATCACTCGGCTACGGTAGGCCCCGCACTCCTCGCTGGCAATGGCGGCCGGATGGCCATGCCTCAGGACGGCGCACTGGATGGCCTTTGCCAGCAGTTCCCCGTTGCAACTGCTTTTCTCGATGTAATCCTGCGCGCCGTCCCGTATCGCCTTGAGCGCGAGCGATTCGTCCTCATTGGCGCTCAAAACGACGATAGGCACCCTCGCTCCGTGGGCTTCGGCCGCAACGAATGTCTTCCCCCCTTCGCTATCCGGCAGGCCGAGATCGAGCAGGATCACGTCGATGCCGCCGCGCGACAGGCGCTTTAGCCCGGCCTTCAAGGAATCCGTCCAGTTCAGGACAAACGCGCCGTTTTGGTTGGAGAGCCACTCTTGCACCAGCTCGGCGTAGGCGGGACTGTCTTCAATCAGGAGCACGGTCAGCGGCTTCTTGCTCATGTCCGTTTTGTCTCTCCGCGGTGAGGCGTTTGGACCACTCGTAACTAGGAATTTCGGATTAAACTCCGGAAAACTTTAGGGGGCCTGCGAGCGCGTGCCAGTCAGGCGTCCCGCCGTACCTCTACCGGCCACGCCGGTACCCGTAACCCAGGGCCACGCATGACTTTGGCGGGGCAACCCGCGGGCCGCGGGCCGCGAGAAGAAAAGCCCCGCTGCTGCCCGTAAACGGGCGCGGCAGCCGTGCGCCAGGGAGTCGGTCACAGGCCGCCAAGGCGCGCGCAACGGCCCCGCTAAAAACCGGGCATTTGCCGCCGATAAGCCAGGTGAGCCGACCTAACAACGCACCCCGAGCGCTCCCGGCCCGGCCGCGACGTCTCTGCACGGGTGTATTCCGGCTAACTACGAGCGACAGGATGAGACCAACAACTGAAAATCGCCCGCAGATAGGCGCGCCGCCAGCCGAGGCAGCCGTCGCTCCAGCTCCGGAGAATGCCGCTGGCCGCCGCATCCTGCTGGGTGACGACTCAGAAGACATTCGCGCGCTCGTTGCCGCCTACCTGGAACATACCCCGCACCAGCTGGAGATGGCGGCAGACGGTCAAGCTGCGGTCGAAAAGTTTTGTTCCGGTCAATTCGACCTGGTGCTGATGGATGTCCAGATGCCAGTGATGGACGGCTACACTGCGGCGCGGGCCATGCGCCAATGGGAGACAAAACGGGGTGTCCCGCGGGCGATTATCCTCGCGCTGACCGGCGGCGCCATGGAAGAGGGCACGTCGTCCGGCGGGGAACCCATATGCGACGCGCAGCTCAGCAAACCCTTCCGCATGGGAACATTTCTCCAGGCCGTTGAGGACCACCTGAAGGCGCACGATGCCAACCGCGTACCCAGCCCGTCAGGAATCGAAAGGCTGGTTCCCGGATATCTGGCGAGCCGCAAAGCGGAGGTGCACGTTCTTGAAACGGCTTTCGCTAGCAGTGATTACCAAACCATTCGCGTACTGGGCCACAATCTCAGGGGCTCCGGCAATCCGTATGGATTTCCCGCCATCAGCCGCATCGGCAGATGCCTGGAGTCGGCCGCGGGGACGCAGTCTCCGGACGAAATCCAGCTGCAGATTGCAGCACTGCGGGATTATCTGGCGCGAGTGCAAGTGGCCGGCTGACGAATCCCGCCCTTCGCTCCGGCCGGAGGCGCCGCGGCTCACTGCCCGCTTGTCTTTCGTTCCCAAACAAAAGTATCCTGCTGGATGTCGGTCTGGCTGAATGTCTACCTGGATTTCGAGGGGAACGGAATCGCATCGAGCCATCCGCATCATCTGTCTCGCAGCCCTGGCCATTTTTTCCGTGGCCGCCGAAAACTGGCCGCAGTGGCGTGGCCCTGGCCTGAACGGCATCAGCAATGAGAAGGACCTGCCGGTTCGCTGGGACCGCGATCAGAACGTGGCATGGAAACTGCCGATGCCGAGCTGGAGCGGAGCCACTCCCATCATCTGGGGCGATCGAATTTTTCTCAACGTTGCGGAAAAGGAAGATCTCTCGCTATGGTGCGCCGACCGCGTGCAGGGCACGGTCCTCTGGAAAAAGCATCTGGCGGGCGGCAACATCAAGATCGGCAAACAGAACCTGTCGTCGCCATCGCCAGTTACCGACGGCACTAGTGTTTACGCCATGACCGGCAATGGAATTGTCAAAGGATTCGACTTCGCTGGCCACGAGCTATGGGCGCGCGATATCCAGAAAGATTACGGACAATTCGGCCTCAACTGGGGATATGGTTCTTCGCCGCTGCTGTTTGAAGACGCGCTCTACATTCAGGTGCTGCATGGCATGAAGACGCGGGACCCTTCCTACTTGCTCCGCATCGACAAGAAGACCGGCAAGACCGTGTGGCGCGTCGAACGGCCCACCGAAGCCGTGCACGAATCTCCGGACTCCTACACTACGCCAGTTGTGCTGCGCTACGGCGGCAAGGTCGAAATCGTGGTGAGCGGCGGCGATTGCGTCACCGGGCACGATGCGGCCACGGGCAAGGAAATCTGGCGCGGCAACGGGTTCAATGTGCAAAAGGATCCCAACTACCGCGTCATCGCATCGCCGGTGGTAAGCGATGGCGTGATCTATACGCCCACCCGCGTGCGCCCCTTGCAGGCATTTCGCGCGGGTGGCCATGGCGATATCACCGGGACACACCTGCTCTGGGCGTTTCAGAATGGCCCCGACGTTCCGACACCCGTGACCGACGGCACTTATTTCTACACCGTCAACGACCGCGGCATCGCCTGGTGCCTGGACGCCAAAACAGGCAAGGAAATCTGGGGGCCGCAGCGCATCCATAAGGCCACTTACAGCGCATCGCCAGTGCTGGCCGACGGCAAGATCTACATCACAGATGAAGACGGCGTCACCAGCGTGTTCAAAGCCGGGCCAAAATTCGAGCTGGTCGCCGAAAACAATCTAGACGACTACACCCTGAGTTCGATCGCGATTTCGGGCGGCCAGCTGTTCATCCGCACGGCCCAGAATCTCTACTGCATCGGAAAACGGCCGGCGCGGTAGTGAGCTTTGCCTATGACCAGGTCTTATACCCCGGCGTACCGCTGCCCCAAACGCACCCCGACCGCCTGGCTACCATAGCCGGCCTGTTCGGCATGGCGCCGGCCGCGGCCCCGGACTGCCGCGTGCTCGAGTTCGGCTGCGGCGATGGCGGCAACCTCATCCCCATGGCGCTGACGCTGCCCTCGAGCGTATTTACCGGCATCGATCTGGCGGCGCCGGCCATCGCGCGCGGCTGCGCTCTGGCGAACGCGCTGGGGCTGGAGAACATCACGCTCCGGCGTCTCGACCTGATGCGCGCCGGCCCGGACCTGGGCGAATTCGATTACGGCGTTTTCGACTACATCATTGCCCACGGCCTCTATTCATGGGTTCCGGCCGAGGTGCGTGACCAGTTGCTGAGCCTTTGCCGCCGCCATCTTGCGCCACAGGGCGTGGCCTATGTCAGCTACAACGCCTGTCCCGGCTTCGGCCGCCGCCGGATGTTCCGCGAGATGATGCTCCACCGCGTGCGCGGGGTGGAAGATCCCATGCGGCGCGTCGAGCAGGCTGCCCAGTTCATCGGCTCCCTGGCCAAATGCCGTCCGGAGAATGAGCGCGCCACCGTGTTGTTCGAGGAGGAATTAAGACATCTCTCGGAGTGCGAACCCTGGTTCCTCTATCACGACGATCTGGCGGACACCAACTACGCGCCGTACTTCCATGAATTCGCGGCGCACGCCGAACGCCACCAGCTTGCGTATCTGGGCGAGGCCGATTTTCTCGAAATGCAGGACGACATCTATTCGGAACCGGTCATCCAGGCGCTGCGGCGATTCGCGGGAGACGACGTGCTTGTGAAGGAGCAGTATCTGGACTTCATCAAGGGCCGCCGGTTCCGCCAGACGCTGCTGTGCCGTGAGGAAGCCAGGATCGATCGCCGCACCCGGCCGCAACAGATCGTGGGATTGCATCTGGCTTCGGCCGCGCGTCCCGTGTCGCCGGTGCCGGATTTGCGTCCTGGCGTCTTTGAGGAGTTTCGAGGACCCCGCGGCGCGGCCCTGCAGACTGACGATGCGCACGCCAAAGCCGCCCTATGCCGGCTGGGCGAAACGTGGCCGCGGAGTCTTAGCTTTCCTGAGTTGCTGGCGATTGCAGGAGGCGAGCCGGCGCTGCTCGCGGAGATTCTCTTCCAGGCATACCGTGCGGGGTTGCTCGAAGCCTACACTAACCCGCCGCAGTTCGCCGGCAACGCGGGCGAGCAGCCGGCCGCCAGTCCGCTGGCACGCTTGCAGGCGCAACAGGGCACGCTCGTCACCACGTTGCGTCACACTATGGTGGAACTGGAAGACACGACCGATCGCTGTCTGCTGCTGCTGCTTGACGGCGCGAGAAAGCGCGAAGCGCTGGTGGATGGGTTACGGGCGTTCGTGCGATCGCTGGCCATTCCCGAAGCCGGCGGCATCACCGCCGAGTTGCTCGAAATGCGCCTGGAGCGCCTGGCGAAACAGGCCTTGCTGCTCGCCTGAAACGCCACGCGGCGCAAGCACTCGGTTTAGGCGCGGTCTGCCTGCCGCTTTACGACGGCTTATAATACAGCACCATGCCCGCTCCCAGCGCGGTCACGACGTAGCCCACGTAAAGCAGCGGGTTCGGAGAAGTCTTCGGCGGGTGCGTCAACATCGAGACCAGCACGTTCACCAGCGGCGCCCCGCCGAATACGATGGGCATCACATACGCGGGCAGCCCGCCCGTTTTAAATGCCCAGATGATGCAGACGGCGCCGATCGCTCCCAGCGCGCCGCCAAGCGTCGCCCAGATCGAGCCCGGCAAGTTGAAGCCCCCGATGCCTCCCTGGCCACTCGAAAGGCTCGCCAGCGGCACCAGCACGCCTATCAGGAAATAAGCCAGACCCACGCACAAAAGCGCGCGCCACGGGCTTCCGAGTTCCACCTGCCCCCGATGCAATGCCGGTCCGTACATACCCCAGGCCAGTACCGCACCGAGGGCGAAAATGATCCAGGTCATACGCCTCTTATCTTGCATGATTTGTTAAACGCGATGGCTTAGCCGAGTTCAGATTCTAACAATTCGCCCGCTGGCCCGTCTGCACCCGGCCAAACAAAAAGTTGCGTAAAGCACAAGGATGAGAAGACGGCTCCAACGGCGTGGATTGGGTGTATGCTTTGTGGTGGCCCAAAAAGGGAGACCCTGGTCGTCCAACCCGTGGAAGGAGTGTCTACATGGGGGACATCACGGAATTGCTGCATCAGTGGCGCGCGGGAAACCGAGACGCTGAGGGCGAGCTTTTCGCCCTGGTAGCACCCGACCTAAGGCGGTTGGCGCACTATTTCATGCGGGGCGAGCGCCAGGGACATACACTTCAAGCCACCGAACTGGTAGACGAGATCTACTTCCGGATGGTGGCGGCGAAGGATCGAGATTGGCGGAGCCGCTCTCAATTTTTCGCTATTGCTGGTAGAGCCATGCGCAGGTATCTGATCGATTATGCGCGTGGCCGGCCAAATGCCGATTTCGTAGCACTTGCCGACTTGGAACCGTTGCTCGCTGCCGGCAGCGCGAAGCTGGAATTGGTGATCGCGGTGGACCGCTTGCTGGACCAGCTCGCCCAGATCCAGCCGGAGTGGTGCCAGGTGGTCGAAATGAAGTATTTCCTGGGACTTACTGACGAACAGGCCGCGGACGCGCTGGGTATGAAGCTGCGCACGCTGCAACGAATCTGGTCCGACGCTCGCCAGTGGCTCTTTGAACGAATGGAGCCCGCTGAGTGATGGATCAGGTCCTGGACGACACGCGGGTCATGAGCCTGGTGAAGCTCGCTCTGGCCCTGCCCTCTGAGGAACGCGCGAGTTATCTGAAAAGCGCTTGTTCCGGCAACTCGGATCTTTTCGCCCAGGTATGGAACTATGTCCAGGCGGAAGAACGGATGAAGGGGTTCCTGCTGGAGCCCCTTTATTCCGCGACCACATCCGGCGAATACCATTTTCGCCCGGGCGACCTTCTGGACGCGCGCTTTCGCATCGTGCGAGAGGTGGCGCAGGGCGGCATGGGGGTGGTGTACGAAGCCGTGGACGAGAAACTGGAGCGCCGCATTGCCCTCAAGTGTGCCAAGGTGGGTTTTCGCAAACGCTTGCCCCCTGAGGTGCGCAATGCCAGCGAAATCGGCCATCCCAATGTCTGCAAGATTTTCGAGATTCATTCGGCAAACACCCCTACCGGAGAGACCGACTTCATCACCATGGAGTTTCTGGACGGCGAGACCCTGGCCAAGCGCTTGCGCCGGGGGCCGCTGCCGGAAAAGGAAGCGCGGGCGATCGCGCTCCAGCTCTGCGCAGGGCTGGCCGAAGCGCATCGAAACGGCGTCGTGCATGGCGATCTCAAGGCGGCTAATGTAATTTTGACCAAAGGCGCCGGTGGGGAGTCTCGCGCCGTCATCACCGATTTTGGGATGGCTCACTGTTCCGAGGCTTCGCTGCAGGCCGCCAGATTGGGCGCAAAGGGCGGAACTCCCGGCTACATGGCTCCTGAGTTATGGCGCGGTGAGGAGGCCTCGGCGACCTCCGACATCTACGCGCTGGGCGTGATCCTGTACGAGATGATTAGCGGCCATAAGCCGCACGATGCCCGGGCGCGCTTTTCTAGTTCCAAGTCCACGGAGAACATGGCCCATGAGCCCAACCCGGTCGTTTTCTGGGAGGAACGGCTCACCAGCAAGCCGCCGCCACTGCACTCTAAATGGGACTCTGTGCTGGCCCGTTGTCTGGACCCGGATCCGGCGCGCAGGTTCAAAGACGCTGATGAGGTGATCCAGGCGCTCGGCCCGTCGCGCGCCCGGCGGTGGTTTTTGGCCGCTGCGGCGGCGGCTGTGTTGGCGGTTGCATCCGGCGTGGTCACGTACGAAGGCGCCACGGCTCCCAAGGAAACGGTCAGGCTGGCGGTGTTGCCTTTTGAGGCCGACTCCAACACAGCCACGGTGCCGGCGAGCCTGTTCCGCGATGCCGCCGCGAAAATCGGCACCCTTTCATCCAGCGCCCGCACCAGGTTCATTCTTATCCCGGTCAAAAACGCTCTAAGCAAGAAGGTGGACACACCGGAGAAGGCGCGGGCTCTGCTCGGCGCCACGCATGTGCTTCACGGGACATTGGCTGGGTCGAAGGGCCGCGTAACCGTGCATGCATTTTTGACAGATGCGCGAACTCGGGTGAACACCAAGGAATGGACAGGGGACTACGCGCCGGGAGAAGTGCGCTATGCTCCCGTAGCGCTGGCTGGAATGGTCACGTGGACGTTCGGCCTGCCCCCGCTGGCGACCGCAGCGACACTCAATAGCGTGGCTGGTGCTGACTATCAGGCCGGGATGATCCATGTGCGGAAAGAAAGCGAGATAGATGCTGCTCTCGATGCATTCAATCGAGCAGTGGCTGCCGATCCGGACTCTGCCCTCACGTACGCGGGGTTGGCTGAGGCACAGTGGTTTAAGTACTCGACAACGAACGACAAAGTCTGGTATCAGCGGGCCAGCGAGTCGGTGCGGCAGGCTGAAGGGCGCAATCCCGATGTGGCGGCCGTGCACCGGATCGCTGGATTGTTAAAGGCCGACGAAGGTTGGTACGATCAAGCCGCTGCGGAATATCGCCGCGCAATGGAACTGGACCCCGCCAATAGTGACGCCTACAGACGCCTCGGGCAGGCGGAGCAGAGGAATAGTCAAGTCGATCAAGCCTTGGCCGCCTACCAACGCGCCATCGAACTGGAGCCGAACTACTACAGGAACTATCAAGCCCTCGCCGACTTCTATATCAGCCGCGGCATGTTCAGCGACGCTAACCCGCCCTTGATTAGGGCCGTCGAACTAGTGCCGCAAGAGCCCAAAGTGCATTATGGGCTGGGGGCGAACTACCAGATTCTCGGTCGATTTCCTGAAGCAGAGCGAGAGCTGCGCATGGCGATTCAACTAAGAGAGACTTGGGAACCCCTACATGCGCTGGGCGTCGTGCTTCTTTACCAGAATAGGTTCCAAGAAGCGATTCCCCACTTTGAGCGCGCATTACAACTAAATCCCCTGAGTTATCTATCGTGGATGGAATTGGGGCTCTGTTACCGGCGAGTGGGAAAACCGTCCGAAGCGACGCAGGCTAGGCGACGCGGGCTGGAACAGGCTGAATCAGAGGTGGCCCAAAATCCACGCAACGGAGGGTACCGCTCCTTTCTGGCGTACTTGTGCGCCCAGCTGGGAGACGGGCACCGCGCCGAGTCCGAAATTGCACAGGCGTTGCAGCTCTCCCCTCAAGATGCTGACACTCGCTGGACAGCAGCGTTGACCTATGAAGTGTTGGGGCGGCGTGATATTACACTGGGCCTGGTAGCGGGTTTTCCCGCCGAGCTGCTCGCCGACTTTAGCCGCCGTCCGGAGGTGGAGGAATTGCGCAAGGATCCTCGATTTATGCAACTGTTAGTGAGTCGACAAATTAGATAAGGAGAAACTGTCATGGGAACCAATCCCCCCAACTTAGGCAAAGGCGGCCACCCCAAGAAGAAAAAGAAGAAACCCGCTAAGAAGAAAACGGCGACCAAGAAGAAGTAGTAAGCCAAACTCGTCCAAACCGGGGATCGGCGCAAGCGCCCTTCCCCGGCTCTTGGGAGGTTGAGTCGCAATGAAAGACCTCGATTTTCAAATGCAGAAACAGGAACATAGCAATTGGTGCTGGGCCGCAGTATCGGTAAGCGTGGATCGCTTCTTCGATAGCGGTTCAAGTTGGCAGCAATGCGGGATGGCGCATGCAGAGCTGGGTCTTCCGTGTTGTGAGGGAACGGATCAGAGATGCAATAAGCCGTTTTTTCTGGAACAGGCTCTGGATCGCGTCGGCCGGTTGAAAGGTAGTCCCCAGCCCGCACCCTTGAGTTTTTCGCAAATCAAACTGGAGCTTGATGCCGGACACCCTGTTGGCGTGCGGATTGAATGGAATGACGGCAGCGGGCACTTCGTTCTGATCACGGGATATAACGAAACCCCCGGCGTTCAGCGGCTCACTATTGACGATCCCTTCTACGACCGCTCCCGGGTGTCGTACAGCGGTTTTCTCAACAGGTATCAGGGAAGCGGCGCGTGGACGGGGACCTTTTTCCTGAAGGAGTAAGACTATGGACTGGGCAAGCGCGCCCTCTAGCGAACCGCGAGAAGAGTTTCACAAAGGCCTGGCGGACCTGATCGATTGGCACGAACCGATGCGGGAGGAGTTTTTTCTTCCGTTGTACAAGCTAGGCCTTCGAGATCTTCAGGCCGGAATGGGAATAGATGCCGCTGGACAGCAGATTGGCTGGCGGGCGGTGGCGTGCGATCACAAGGGCGGCGTATATCTTTGCGACATGAGTTTGGCGACCCCGAGCGAGCCGGCGGCGGTCATCAGCGTGACGCAAGGGGAGCGCGCGCAGAAGGCTTACGATGATATCCGCCGTTATCGTGCTCAGCCGGATCTGAGCGGCTCCGAAATGAGATGGCTGAGCATCCCAGGCTTGTGTACCGAGTGTGTTTGGATGCAGCCACCCGCCGGCCAGTCCGAAACCGTTCAGATGATGTTCACGCTTGACCAGCAACTGCTCGAGCAACCCCAGTTCCCTGTTGCTAGTTTCGTCGAAATCATCCGGAAGCTGGCGGACATCAGACTGGCGTGGGATGACACCCCACGCTATCAAAAGGATTATCAGTCCTAAGTAGGGGCGCATCCCAGCTGGACTCCGGGGAATGCGCAGATTTCCTGTGCGCCATACCTGAAGAGCCTTTTGAGGGTTCTTCTTTCGCCGCGCATCGCACTACCGTCTGCCCCCCTTCATCAAAGCTGCCATATCGAGCGCACCGCTGCGATTGCACCTGGCTCTATTTTCATCTTCCCGCCATCTGGCGGACTTTCCCCGTTTCTCTCGCTTACTGACGTGAGCCGGGAGACATAGAGCGGCACTCAGCGTTCTTAACACCCGTCCTCAAGCGTTACGCCTGGTCGACACAAGCTCGCCGATTTCAAGCCAAGTTCTTGCCAGGCGAACGTCGTGAATACAACGATGGGGAAGCAGTTGGCACAACGCCAATTCCATCCGGTGCAGCCTGCGACTGGTCCGCTTCAGACGTCGCCCTAAACCGACCGAATAAGGAGAATTGACATGAAGTCGCTGTTTCTTAGAACGTTGCAAGTAATCGCCGGCGGTATTGCGCTTTTGGCCTCTCCGCTATGCGCGGGGCCGGATCATCAGTTCGTGCTGCAAGTCCCGTTTGACTTTATGGCTGGAAGCCATCAATTTCCGGCCGGGGCTTACAGTATTAAGTCCGATGCTTCCGCTGGTACGGTGCTCATTCGCAGTGAGGGTGGAGGGCCGGCAGCGTTCATCCTCACTTACCCCGCTGGGGAGAACACGGAGCAGGTGCGCGCCAGACTGGTTTTCAACCGGTATGGTAACCACTACTTTTTGTCTCAGGTGTGGCCCGCAGGGGTAGCGGGACGTGGATTCAGCAAGTCCCAGCAGGAAGTGGAGGTGGCCAAGGCTGGATCGCGTCCGGAAGTACTCTCGATCGTGGCGTCCGGATCGCGCAAAACGCAACGCTAAGTCAGCGCGAATGCCTGGGTCCCGTCTGACTGTCTTGTATAACGCCCCGCCAGCCTGAAGCTCACCGGTTTCAGGTAGACGGGGCGTATCCTTACTGTTGATCCAAATTCCGTTGATCCAAAAATTACGTACGGCCTCGCGCCGCGGGCCACTGTGGCATACTACGTGGAAATTCAGAATAAGTAGCGATTTCCCGCGAGTCCACCAGTGTTACGGCTCGTCTATTGGAGAAGACAATCAACATGGCTGATACCGCCCGGCTTCCGAACGCTCCGCAGGCTTCCCGCCTCACACCCGTACAGTGGGCCATCTGCCTCGTAGCGGCGATCGGATTCGCGTTCGACACCTACCACATCCTGGTGCTGCCGCTGATTGTGGGCCCGGCGCTGCTCGAGCTCGGAAATCTCCGGCCCGGTACGCCCGAATTCAATTCGTGGACCGGCCTGCTGTTCTACGTGCCGGCGGTGGCCGGCGGCATCTTTGGTCTGATCGGCGGATATCTCGCGGATCTGCTGGGGCGCAGGCGCGTGCTGGTCTGGAGCATACTGCTCTACGCGGTCTCGGCGCTGGCCGCGGGTTACGTGACGTCGCTCCCGATGCTGCTGTTCCTGCGCTGTACGACATTTATCGGCGTGTGCGTGGAATTTGTGGCGGCGGTGGCGTGGCTGGCGGAATCGTTTCCCGACCGCAACCAGCGCGAAAATGTTCTGGGGTATACGCAGGCTCTTTCGTCTATCGGCGGCGTGATGGTTACGGCCGCGTACTATCTGACCGTGACTTATGGAAAATCTTTGCCGGCAATCCACGGCGCTCACGAAGCCTGGCGTTACACGCTCATGTCGGGCGTGATTCCCGCCATTCCGCTCATCATCATTCGCCCGTTTCTGCCCGAATCCCCGGCGTGGCAGCAGAAGAAGGCTGCCGGCACTTTAAAGCGGCCGAGCTTCGCCGAACTGTTTCAGCCCGCGTTTCGAAAGACCACCTGGATTACGGCGCTGATGTTCGCGTGCAGCTTTGGCGCGGCCTTCGGAGCCATCCAGCACATTCCCCGGATCGTGCCTGGACTGCCGGAAGTGATGCATCTTCCCCGGCCGGCGCAGCAGCAGGTGGTTAGCTCCGTCCAGTTCTACCAGGAAATGGGGGGGCTCGTAGGCCGCTTCATCCTAGCGTTTCTTGCCGTGCGTATCGTCAGCCGGCGCCGCCTGCTCCGCGTGTTCCAGGTACCGGGACTGTTTCTGGTGCCGCTCGTGTTTCTCTATCCCGCGGTGCACGATCTCGCGACCCTAAAGTGGGGGATCTTTCTGGCGGGCCTGCTGACGGTCGCGCAGTTTAGTTTCTGGGGAAATTATCTGCCGCTGGTTTATCCCACGTATCTGCGCGGCACCGGCGAGAGCTTCGCGGCGAACATCGGCGGCCGCATGATGGGGACATCGGCAGCGCTATTGACCACGCAGCTGGCCAATGTGATGCCCGGCCTTGGCCCCTCGACGAAATTGGCTTACTCCGCGGCTACGGTCGCATTCCTGGTGTACGCCATCGGTTTCACCGCAAGTTTCTGGCTGCCCGAGCCCAAGCAGGACCATCTGCTCGAATGAGATCGGCGCCAGGCCCGGCAGATCACCCCATAGGCGTCGTGTTCGCTATGCTAGTTATATTGATTGGCCACGGAGGGCGGGGCCGGGTTTCACATCCGTGACGGGACGTTGACGTTAAGGACAGGCTCATGATAACGGAACCGCCAAAGGTTGTGCAGCCGGAAGAGGCCACCGAAGTAGGCAACTACTTCGTCTCCAACTACCCGCCTTATTCTTTCTGGACTCCCGATCACGTCGACGAAGCTTACGCGGCCCTTGATCGCGCGCCATCTCCTGGAACGCCGCTCGGCATTTACGTTCACATCCCTTTCTGCCGGAAGCGCTGCCATTTTTGCTATTTCAAAGTCTATACAGATAAAAATGCGGGGGAGATCGAGGGGTACCTCGATACCGCCATCCAGGAACTGACGCTCTACTCGCAGAAGCGTTTCATTGGCGGGCGGAAGCCGAAGTTCATTTATTTCGGAGGCGGCACGCCCTCCTACATTTCCACGAGTCAGATCACGCGACTCGTGGATGCCATGAAGAAGCTGCTGCCTTGGGATGAAGCCGAGGAAATCGCCTTCGAGTGCGAACCCGGCACCCTGACCGAGCCCAAGCTGCAAGCCATCAAGGGTCTGGGCGTCACCCGGCTCAGCCTGGGGATCGAGAATTTTGACGATCACATCCTCGAGATCAACGGACGGGCACACGGCGCGAAAGAAATTGACCGCACCTATGACTTTGCGCGTTCCATCGGATTTCCGCAGATCAATATCGACCTGATCGCCGGCATGATGGGCGAGACCGCCGGCAACTGGCGCGACTGCGTCCGCAAGACCATCGCGCTTTCGCCCGACAGCATCACCATCTACCAGATGGAGATTCCTTACAACACCACGATTTTCAAGGAAATGAAGGTGATGGGGCAGTCCGTCGCGCCGGTGGCCGACTGGCGGACCAAACGCGAGTGGGTGACCTACGCTTTTGCCGAATTCGAGAAGGCCGGCTACAGCGTTACCAGCGCCTACGCGGCGGTGAAGGATCCTGCGCGAACCAAGTTTCTCTACCGCGACTTGTTATGGACCGGCGCGGACATGATCGGCCTGGGCGTCGCGTCTTTCTCGCACGTCGGCGGCACGCACTTTCAAAACGAGCACGAATTCGAGAGCTATGTCGCCAAACTGCGCCAGGGAAAGCTGCCGATTTACCGCGCTTTGACCACCAGCGGCGAAGAACGGATGATTCGTGAGCTGATTCTGCAAATGAAACTGGGCCACGTGCACCGGGCGTACTTTCAAAGGAAATTCGGCGTCGATATTCATGAGCGATTCGCGCGTCCGCTGAACCAATTGCAGGAGCAGGGATATGCGATCCTGGATCAAGACAGCTTGCGGCTGAATCGTGACGCTCTGCTGCAGGTGGACCGGCTGCTGTACGATTTCTTCCTGCCCCAACACCGCAATGCACGTTATGCGTGAGGGTGCTAACCAAGAGCGTTTGGTATTCGTCTCCACTACAGGTGAAACCGGACTGGAATCTGATCTACCCATTGAGCGAGTTTTACGAGCTGTCGGGACTCTCTCTACCATCGGTCGCCCGCGTGGAGGGCCAGGATGTACCCTTGCCGTATCGGACTCTGCTGGTGCATGAACACGACATGACGCCCACGCTCGAAGATGCTTATCGCCGAAGCGTCCAGCTTCGCGTGCTCCAATACCAGCTCCGCGATAACGTGGTTTCGCGGCAAGTGGCCTTGGTTGCGGAGGGCCGCGAAAAGCCCGTCGCATTCGGAGCCATCAAGATCCACCTGGGGCACTTTCCGCCGCGGGCGAGGCGCCTGGTGCTCGAACGGCAGCAGCCGATTGGGACGATTCTGCGCACCCAGGGTGTCGAACACAGCAGCCATCCGGACGCTTTCGTACGCGTCACGTCAGACGCGGTCATTAACGGCGCGCTGCAATTGAGCGGCTCTTATCAACTTTTTGGCCGGCGAAACGTTATCTTGGATTCTGAGCAGCGAACACTGGCTCAGGTGGTCGAAATCCTGCCGCCTTCTAATGGAATTTCACACTCGGAGAAGGATCGTGAAAAACGGTAATCGCTACGACGCCATCGTGATCGGGGGCGGACCCGCCGGCTCGACGGCGGCGGCAGTGCTCGCCATGAAGGGCCGTCGCGTGGTGCTGCTTGAGAAGGAGAAGTTTCCGCGCTATCACATTGGTGAGTCGCTGCTGCCCTATGGTTACTTTACGCTCGATCGCCTCGGCGTCCTCGATCGCATGAAAGCTTCGGCATTCACGCGGAAATATAGCGTCCAGTTTGTGGGCACGCATGGCCGCGCCTCGCTGCCTTTTTACTTCTTCCAGCACCTGAAACACGAAGCCGCCTCGACCTGGCAAGTGCTGCGCAGCGAATTCGATCAGATGCTTCTCGACAATGCCCGCGAGAAGGGCGCCGAGGTGCGTGAAGAGACCACGGTCCGCGAACTGATCCGTGAAAACGGAGCGGCCGCCGGCGTGAAAGCCGTGGACAAAACCGGCGAGACTGTGGAAATTCACGCGCCCATCACCATCGACGCCAGCGGCCGTGACGCTTTCGCTGTCACGCGCAACGAGTGGAAAGTGCGCGATCCCTACTTGAACAAGATCGCGGTCTGGACCTACTACAAAGGCGCGCTGCGCGATCCCGGTGTGGATGAAGGCGCGACCACCGTGGCCTATGTGCCGGAAAAAGGCTGGTTCTGGTACATTCCGCTGCACGAAGATGTGGTGAGTGTGGGCGTGGTCGCCGAGAAGGATTACCTCTACAACGGTACGCGGGAACTGCCGGAGATCTTCCACCGCGAGGTGGAAAAGAACGCGTGGATCAAACAGCATCTCGCCGCCGGACAGCAATTCGGTCCCTACCGCGTCACCGGAGAATATTCTTACCGCTCCCGGCATTGCGCGGCCGACGGATTGATCCTTGCGGGCGACGCGTTTGCCTTTCTCGATCCTGTTTTTTCTTCCGGCGTCTTCATCGCGCTGCGCAGCGGGGAAATGGCGGCCGACGCAGCCGATGCCGCGCTCGCCGACGGCGATTTTTCCGCGGCCCGCTTTGCCGGCTACGGCGCGGACTTATGCAAGGGCATCGAGGCCATGCGCCGGCTGGTTTATGCGTTCTATGACCATGCGTTCAGCTTCCGCGTTTTTCTCCAGCATCATCCGGACCTGCACGGGGACATGACGGACTGCCTCATCGGCAACCTGTTTCGCGATTTTGATCCGCTGTTCGCGGCGGTGTCGGAATTCGCCAAGGTGCCGGAACCGCTAAAGCACGGAAAGCCGCTGATCTCGCAGCCATTGGTTGAAAGCCGTTGAAAGCTGCCGGTTTTCCCGATCGCAGCAGCATTGAAGCGCACCATATCGCCAAGCTGCAAGCGCTCCTGACTGCCCTCGTGCCGGCCAATGCGTTTTACTCCGCCAAACTCCACGCCGCCGGCATTGGCTCCCGCGTCGCGAGCCTCGAAGAGTTCCGCGAGCGCGGTCCATTCACCCGCAAGCAGGAGCTGATCGAGGATCAGCGCGCCCACCCGCCGTATGGTTCCAATCTGACGTTTCCGCTCGATCGCTACACGCGCTTCTGCCAGACCAGCGCGACCACGGGTAAGCCGCTTCGCTGGTTAGACACGCCCGAGAGCTGGGATTGGATGCTGGGCAACTGGAAGCAGGTGTTTCGCGCCGCCGGCGTCACCTCGCAGGACAGCATTTTCTTCGCATTCTCCTTCGGGCCCTTTCTCGGATTTTGGCTGGCGTTCGAAGCTGCCACCCGTATGGGCTGTCTCGCTATTCCAGGAGGCAGTATGCGCAGCTCCGCTCGCCTGCGTACCATCATCGACACCGGCGCGACCGTGCTTTGTTGCACGCCCACCTATGCGATTCGTCTGGGCGAAGTCGCCGCCGAGGAGAATATCGATCTGGCCGCGGCCAAGGTGAAGACCATCCTCGTGGCCGGCGAGCCGGGCGGCAGCATCGCCGGAACCCGCGCCCACATCGAGAAACTCTGGCACGGCGCGCGCGTCGTGGATCATCATGGCATGACCGAAGTGGGCCCCGTCAGCTACGGATGCCCCGCGCGGCCGGGCGTGCTGCACGTGCTCGAAGCGGGGTACATTGCCGAGGTGATCGATCCCGAGAGCGGCCGGGCCGTCGGCGCGGGAAGCACCGGTGAGCTGGTGCTGACCAACCTGGGCCGTGTAGGTTCGCCCCTGCTTCGTTTCCGCACTGGCGACCTGGTCGAGCCCGCGGCCGGCAGCGTCTGTGCATGTGGGAGCTATGAACTGGCGCTCGAAGGCGGCATCCTGGGACGCACCGACGACATGGTGGTGGTGCGCGGTGTCAACGTATTTCCCAGCGCGGTGGAGGACATCCTGCGCGCTTGTGGAGTAGCCGAGTACCGGGTGGAGGTGCGCGCCCACCGTACTCTCCCGGAGTTAAATATTCTGGTCGAGCTCCCCACGCCCAGCGAGGACGGTACAGGCCTGGCGCACCGGTTGGAAGCCGCGTTGAGCAGCGCACTGGCGTTGCGTATCCCGGTCGCATGCGTGCCGGGCGGCACGCTGCCGCGTTTTGAGATGAAAGCCCAGCGCTGGGTCAGATTGTAAATCGCGACGGTAAGCCGCGGGACGACATTTGCTCCGTTAACGCGCCATCAGGCTTTCAACTCCACGATGGTTGCCCCCGCGCCGCCTTCGTTTTGCGGAGCGGGATAATATTTCTCGACGTGCGGGCTGTCGGCCAGCAGCTTGCCGATGGCTTTACGCAGCACGCCCATGCCGTGTCCGTGCACGATACGCACGCGGCTGGCTGTCGCCATCACCGCGTGGTCCAGAAACTTTTCCACCCGATCGCACGCTTCCTCGGCGTGCTCGCCGATCACGTTGATCTCCTGCACCACCGGATTGAGCTGTGGAGCCGGTTGGAAGGTAACGTTCTTCGGCAGCTTGCCGCCTGTCGCCGCCGCGGGCAACACTTCCAGAACGTCCTCGATCGGCACCTGCATCTTCATAAAGCCGGCTTCCACTTCGATGCGATCTTCGCCCAGCACCCGCCGCACCCGCGCCGGCTCGCGGATTCCTTTGAGCCGTACGCGCGCGCCCTCTTCGATCTTCGTCCGCCGGTTAAGCTCGCCCTGCCGCGCGTCATCCTTGGTCGACAGCACCGTGGTTTCGAACTCTTCCCGGAGCTCGCGCTTGGCTTTGGCGACGCTGCGCTGCGCCTGCTCGCCGGCTTTCTTGCGCTCGGCCGTCTGCTCCATGCGCTCGATGGTCTCCTTGGCCTGCGATTCGAAGTTCGCCAGCATCAGATCGCAGCGGCGCTCCAGCTCCTTCAGCTTGGCCGACTCGCGCTTCTCCCATTCCCGCGCCAGCTCTTTTTCTCGTGCCGCCAGTGCCGCCTGCGCCTCGGCTAATTGCCGCGCCCGCGCCGCCGCCTCTTCCACATGGCGATGCAGTTCGCTTAAGAACCGTGAGATGTCGCGCTCCCGATCGCTCATCGATGCGCGCGCCCGCCGGATGATCTCCTCCGGCATCCCCAGCCGCGCCGCAATATCGAGGCCAGCCGATTTACCCGGCAGCCCGACGTGCAGCTTGTAAGTCGGCGCCAGCGTCTCCTCATCGAAGCCCATGGACGCATTCAGCACGCCGGCTGTGTTCGCCCCATAAATTTTGAGCGCCACCAGATGCGTGGAGGCTAAGGTGAATGCGCCCGCTGCCCGGAAGTGATCGATCACCGCCACGCCCAGCGCGCCGCCTTCTTCTGGATCGGTCGCCGAGCCGATTTCGTCGAGCAGCACCAGCGCGTCCGCCGTCACGTCCGCAATCATTTCACGGATATGTGAAATGTGCGACGAAAAAGTGCTGAGGCTCTGCTCGATCGATTGATAATCGCCTATGTCCGCCAGAACCTGCTCGAAAATCGGAAACTCTGCATCACTGCATGGCACGGGCAGCCCGGCCTGCGCCATGAGCGCCAGCAGTCCCGCGGTCTTGAGCGCCACCGTTTTTCCACCCGTGTTCGGCCCGCTGATCAGCAGTGTGCGCCGCTGGGCATCCAGCTCCAGGCTGATCGGCACGGTGGTCTTGCGCTCCCGCCGCAGAACGTCCTCCAGCAACGGATGCCGCGCGTCTCTTAATATCAGCCGCCGCGCATTGTCCGGGCTGAAACGCGGCCGCACGCAATCGAAATCCGTGGCGAACCGGGCCTTCACGAAAATCAACTCCAGTTCGCCCATGGTCACGAGCGTGCTGAGAATAGAGTCGGCGTAACCGCGTAGGCGTTCCGTAAGCTCACGCAGGATGCGGTGCACTTCGCGCATTTCTTCTTCGGCCAGGCGCACCAGCTCATTATTCAGGTCGATGGTTTCGAGCGGCTCGACGAAAAGCGTGTGGCCGCTCGAACTTGCGCCGTGAATCACGCCGTCAATCTTGCGGCGCTGCCCGGCAATTACCGGGACCACGAAGCGCTCGTTACGGATGGTGACGAATTCCTCTTGCAGCACGCCTTCTTCATGGTGCGCGCGCAAAAAACGCTCGAGCGACTCCTGTACCGACTTCTTCTGTCTTTCAATGTCGTGCCGCAAGCGCCCCAGCGCGACGCTGGCGTGATCGGGAATCGAGCCGTCAGGCCCGATCTTGCCCGCCAGATCGTTGAGCAGCGTGCGAAATTCGCCAATCGCCTGCGCGCGCTTCCCCAGCCGCGGAAACCGCTCGGCGACGCTCTGCAGAATCGATCGAGCGTCGGATGCGCGATCGAGAAAGCCGAGCACGTCGGAGATTTCCTTCGGATCGAGAGCGGCTCCTTCGATGCGCAGCTTGTGCACCGGGCCGGTGATGTCGGGAATCGAGCTGAAGTTGATGCGGATGGCCGCGCCGCGCGCCGCCGGTTGCGGCTTGCCCGCCGCGCGCAGGTACAGGGTGGCCTCCTCGGCTTCCGCCAGTTCTTCTTCGAGGCGCGCGCGATCCATGTGCGGCTGGACCTTCTCCAGCTCCGCGCGGCCCAGCGGGCTTGCGACGTAGCGCCCCAGCAGTTCGCGCAAAGCCTCGAACTCCAGGACGTCCGCGCTGGTATGTTTCATCGAACTGGAATCGCCGCTCATCGCCGTGCGCGTTCTCGAAAAGCTTTCTCGATCACCGGCAGCGTTCCCTCCGTAATCCGATACCGATCGAGCTCTTGATGTGGCACCCAAACGGCGCGGCTCACATCGTCAGCCGCCTGCAGGGTACCGCCCGTTACCCGGCACAAATAATCAATCAGCACGTAGTGATACTCCGGCTTGCCCTTCCCATCGCGTATGATGCGCTCGAAGATCGTGACCATGCGCAACGGCTCGACTACGAGCCCGGTCTCTTCCAGCACCTCGCGGCGGATGCCCTCTTGCAAATATTCGCCCGTTTCGAGCACGCCTCCGGGAAGCGACCAGTAGCCTTTCAGTGGAGATTTCGCGCGCTCCACCAGCAGCACGCGGTCGCGTTTCAGGATGATCGCGCCCACGCCAAGGATGGGTCGCTTCGGATAGCGGCGCCTGCCTCTCGCCCTGGCCCTCGCGACGTCGCGCTTAATACTGCAACGCCCCTTTCACATTGCGCCGCGCGCGATAGAGTGACGTTCTGGCCGTGATGTAGAGCGACTCCAGATCGGTGTCGCCGAACGCACAGTTCGCCGGCGTCTCGGGCATCCCGAGAGTTTCGACCAGCTTGCCCTGCGCGTCGTAAACCGCGACGCCGCTGGCGGTGACGTAAATATTGCCCTTGTCATCCACGCGGATGCCGTCCGGCACGCCGTCAACGCCCGTGATCACTACGCGCTCATGCGAAACCTCTCCGCCGCGGTCGACATCGTAAGCGCGCACATTATGCTCGTCGGAATTCGCAACATAGAGGATGTGCCCGTTCGCTGACAACGCGATTCCGTTGGGCCGCCCCACCGGCTTGGCGATTAATTGCAAATCGCCTTTGGGGGAAATGTGATACACGCCGAAAAAATCCAGCTCGCGCGTATCCGCCTGATTGCCGAACGCCGGATCGGTGAAATAGATGTGGCCGTCTTTGCGCACCACGATATCGTTGGGCCCATTCAAGCGCTTGCCGTCCCACTTTTCGGCGAGTACCTGCATTTCGCCCTTTTTGTCCATGCGCACTACGCGCCGCGTCCGGCTCTCGCAGGTGTAAAAGCGTCCCTGCGCATCGAAACAATTGCCGTTGGCGCCATTCGAATTCTCGCGAAATACGGTGGCCTTCTGGCCCGGCACGTATTTCATGATCTTATCGTTGGGCACGTCGCTGAACAGCAGAAAACCCTCGCGCGACCACGCCGGGCCCTCGGTGAACCGGAAACCGGTGGCCACGCGATCCATCGGCATGTCCGGCGTTTCCTGCGCGGCAGTTGGCCGGCCAAGCACACCGAGCATCGAGACACCAAACTGGCGGCGATTGATGCGCATTATCTACTTCGTGGAGAGCTGGATTTCGTTAACGACTTTCTTGACGCCACTGACTTTTTTGGCGAGCCGCTCCGCCTTCTGCTTCAGTTTGTCGGTTTCCACTTTGCCGCGCAGCGTAACCACGCCTTCTTTGACCTCGATGTCGAGCGCGCCGCCCTTGACATCAGGATCGTTCGCCAGTTTCCTCTTCACCAGATCGTGGATGGAATCGTCCGACAGTTGCTTATCGGCGAAGTAGAACCGCGCGCCCTGATAGGAAGCGGCGCGGGTCGAATATGAAGGCGCCGCCGTACTCCCGCTCAACACCGCGCCTGCGGCCAGCGCCGCGGCAAAAATTCCGATTGTTAGTTTAGATTTCATCTTTCCCGGCCATTGTACGCCAGTCGAGCGCATCCAAGAAGGCTGGCTTCTCGCGCCAGTCCGCCTGCACCTTGACGTGCAGATCGAGAAAAATCTTTTTCCCGAAGAACCGCTCCATCTCTTCGCGCGCCAGTGTTCCAACGCGCTTGAGCATCGCGCCGCCCGCGCCAATGACGATCCCTTTCTGCCCCTCTCTTTCCACATAGATGGTGGCGAAGATGCGGATGAGGCCTGCCGATTCCTCCCATTGATCCACCAGCACCGCCACCGAGTGCGGCACTTCCTGCCGGGTCTCGTGCAGAATTTTCTCGCGCACCAGTTCCGCCGCCAGAAATCGCTCGGGCTGATCGGTCATATGATCGGGCGGAAAGTACGCCGGACCCTCGGGCAGTCGCGCCGCAATGGCCTCGCGCAGACGGTCGAGATTTTCGCCGGTGACGGCCGAAAGCGGTATGTACTCGGCAAAATCATGCAGGCTACGGTAGCGCTCGAGCAGAGCAAGCAAACGGGATTTGTCCTTGAGCAGATCGATTTTGTTCAGCACCAGCACCGTCGGCGTGTCCGTTTTCTTCACCAGATCGACGGCCTGCGCGTCCGCGCGCGTGCACTCGCGCGAGGCGTCTACCAGAAACAGCAGCAGGTCGCGGTCTTGGAGCGCCGTGCGCACCGTCTCCATCATTCTTTTGTTGATGATCGAGTCGCCTCGGTGAATCCCGGGCGTGTCCACGAACACGATCTGCGCTCCGGGAGTGGTGACGACGCCCTGAATGGTCGTGCGCGTGGTCTGCGGTTTATCGGCGACGATCGCAATCTTCGAGCCCACCAGCGCGTTCAACAGAGTCGATTTGCCGGCGTTCGGCCTGCCCAGAATCGAGACGAAGCCGGAGTGGAAGCCAGGCGACGCCGCGCCCATGGGCATGGTTTCACTCATGCGCCACGGCCTGCGATCTGCGCACGCGCACCTGCTCCACGCGCAGCTCGCCGCTCGCCAGCACATCGATGTGCAGGCCATCCCGCTCCACCGACTCGCCGGTCTGCGGCACCCGCCCCAGCCATTCGGTGACAAGGCCGCCCACGGTGGTCGATTCGATTTCTTCCTGCGGGCGGAATTCGAACAGCTCGGCCAGCCGCGCCACATCGAAATTACCGGAGACGATGTAGCCGCCCGCGCCGTCTTCCTTCACGTCCGAATCCGGCTCGTGCTCGTCGCGGATTTCGCCCAGGATCACTTCCACCAAGTCCTCCATGGTGGCCAGACCGGCGGTGTTGCCGTACTCGTCCACCACAATGACCATGTGCGTGTTGTCCTGCTGCATCTCGCGCATTAGATCGTTCACCGCCTTGCTCTCGGGGACGAAACGGATGGGCCGCATCAATTCGCGCACCGTGCGCCGCACGCGTTCCTCCTCTTCCAGCTCGAACATGTCGCGCACGTGGACGAACCCGATGATCTGGTCGATCGTGCCCTCATAAACCGGAATGCGCGAATATTGTTCGTTGATCACGATCTGGCGGAGCTCTTCGAGCGTCGCGTCCACTGGGATGGCCACGATGTTGGGACGCGGCGTCATCACTTCACTCACCACTTTGTCGCCGAATTCCACAACCGATTGGATCAGCTTGCGGTCTTCCTCCTGAATGAGGCCCTCTTCGGTCCCGGCTTCGATCAACGCCTCGATGTTCTCCGCCGGAGTCGCCGATTCCTCGGTTCCCTGGTTTTCATCGGCAATATCCATCAGCGAATAAAAAAAGACAAACACCGCGGTCGCCGGCTTCATGGCGAGTGCCAGCCCGCGCACCAGCGGAATCATGGGAACCAGCCATCGGCCACTCGAGCGCCGGTAGAAAATCTGCGGAATGCCGTACCCCGCCGCCAGCATCAGTAGCACCGACATGCAACAGGCTTCCACGAAAACCAGCACGGTCAGCGGGCGCGACAGGAAATCGGCCAGCACCAGCACGCCCAGTACGGCGAGTGTTGCGTGCTTGAGCAGAGAAAACGAAAGCGCGCCTTGCTCGGTTTCGAGCCCGATTTTCTCCTCGATCTGAGCTTTGAAGAAGGCGAGCGCCGGCAAATCGCGCGTGCGCAACCGCTGGCTCTCCAGATACAGCAGTTGTACGGAACTGGCCAGCGTCAGCACCAGCGTGGCCAGGATCGTGACCGCTAATAGTGCCCAGCTCATGCGCCCACCCGCTCGATCAACGCCGACCGCAGCCGCAGCTTCCGCCGCCATTCCGTCTCGGCGCGCGCCATGGCGCCCCCGTCGCGCTCGTGGTCCATGCCCATCAGATGCAGCACGCCATGCAACATCAGAAGGCAGATTTCATCATCCACCGCGTGCCCGAACTCCCGCGCCTGTGCGCGCGCCCGGTCGACAGAAATCGCTATGTCGCCCAGGGAAAGCGGGTCCGTCAGCCCGGTCTGTCCCTTTCTCTTGTGCGTCTGTGGCCCTGCCGGAAACGACAACACGTCCGTCGGATAGTCTTTCCTCCGAAACTCGCGATTCAGCCTCTGCATTTCGGCGTCGTCCGTGATCAGACACTGAAACCCGCGCCCTCCCGTCACGCGCCGCCGCAGCCCGCGCGCGAATTCCTCCAGCCGCCCGGGACGCAGGCCGGAGGAAGCGCGACGCATCAGGACCAATGGTTCGTGAACAGGCATGGGACGCCCTCACGCGTTGGGTGCGCCAGGCAAGCTCGCAGGCGATATTACCGGCGATATCACGCTTTCGAGCGATGCCGCCGGGCCCGCCGATCGCGCGGCGTCTGGTGATGCCGCTCCCGCATCCGGCGGGAACTCAGGCGTATTCTCGGCCAACCGCAGCGTGAGCTGCCGGCCCGCCCCCACCAGCTCGTTATATTTCTCGTAGGCCCTCACGATGCGCTGCACCAAAGTGTGCCGTACCACGTCGCGCTCGTCGAAGTTGACGAAGCTGATCCCATCCACGCCGCGCAACACGTCCAGCGCGTCCAATAAGCCGCTGCGCCTTCCCGGCGGCAGATCGATCTGGGTGACGTCGCCGTTCACTACCATCTTGGAGCCGAAACCCTGGCGCGTGAGCACCATCTTCATCTGTTCGGGCGTGGAGTTCTGCGCCTCGTCCAGGATGATAAAGCTGTCGTTGAGCGTGCGCCCGCGCATGAAAGCGATGGGCGCCACTTCGATAATCGCCCGCTCCAGCAGTTTCTCCACCTTCTCGGGCTCCAGCATGTCGTGGAGCGCGTCGTAGAGAGGCCGCAGATAAGGATCCACTTTCTCCTGCAAAGTGCCGGGCAAGAACCCGAGACGTTCCCCGGCTTCGACGGCGGGCCGCGTCAGGATAATGCGGCTGACGCGTTTTGACATCAGCGCCGATATCGCCATGGCTACCGCCAGGTACGTCTTGCCTGTGCCCGCCGGCCCGACGCCGATGACCAGATCGTTGCGCTCGATGGCTTCTATGTAGCGCCGCTGGTTGACCGTCTTGGGGGCCAGCACTTTCTTGCCGAATGTCCGCTGCCGCCCGCTCGATACCAGCGCACGCAAGCTGACCTCGGGATCCTCCGTGCAGACCCGCAGATAGCTGTTCAGGTCGCCGTTGTTAAAGACGTGGCCTTCACGCACCAGCGCCACGTAGTCTTCGAGAATGTTTTCCGCGCGCGCAACGTTGGCCGGCTCGCCCTCGATTTCAAGCGAGTCGTTGACCAGCTGCGTGCTGACTTTTAGTCCGGATTCGAGGAGCCGGATGTTTTCGTCGCGGGTACCGAACAGACTTTCAATTCCACGGACGATAGGCACGCTGACTTTCATTTAGCGGGTAACTGGATACCTCCGATTAGGCATGGATTGTCGCGCAGACCGGGCACAAATTCTGGATTGTGCGCGAAAAAGGCGAAAGAACAGCGGAAAAGGACAAGGCACGATACCCGCGCTTGCGGGCCGAATCGCATACCATCTACGCCGTATTATATCAAAGGGGTTTGGAAACGCTCAAACGGCGGCTGCGAGGGGTGACCCCTGCTCGATTACCGGCTGAATCTGCGGGACTTGCGCGTGGCCGCAATTCCCGCGTTTCGCTGAACGGGCCGCGGCGTCCGGCATGTCATCGCCACCGCCGGGTCGTCGGGACGCCGGGGAAGAATCGGGTCGATTCTGCGTATCCCGGCACTTCGACGGTCCATCCGCGCCGTTACGCGATATTGGGATATGGTGCTGCGGCCGCACAGTCGACCAGAATGCCGACCCGTGGTTTTCCCGGCGCCCTGACTGCGGGCAGTGAAGAAAGCTTGACTCACTTCGCCGTGGCGCGCACCCAATCGCAGCGCGGATGCTGCCGCCGCTAGAACACGCCGGCCAGCTTTTCCTGGATCTGGCCAGCCGTGAACGGTTTCCGCACGAACCCCCGCGCGCCCATCTGGACGGCTTCCATGACTTTGGCCTGGCTGCCGTCGGTGCTGATCATGAACACGGGTACGTTCTTCCATTGATCGTTGGCCTTCAACGCGCTCAACAGTTGCAATCCGTCCATATTGGGCATGTTGATGTCGGAGAGGATCAGACCTATGGGCCGCTGCTTCATGGCCTCCAGGGCCTCACGCCCATCCGCGGCCTCCATCACCTTACCCAGCGGCAGGAGCGTCTGTGTCAGAACCCGTTGCAGAATCTTTCGAATGGCGGCGGAATCGTCAACGATCAGTACATCAACAGGCATCCCGTACTGCTCCTGTTGATACACATCGGCGCGATGTGGCGCAAGCATTAGAGATGTTGCGGAAGCATTAGACACGCCGCGCGACTTCCCTCGCGCAGACGCGCCGCTGGCAGTAACCTGTTGTTGTAGAGGTAATAATGCGCATCGCGCTGTTGGCTTTGATTTCTGCCGCTATCCTGTTTGCGCAAGCTCCTGTTGCGGCCGAGAAGGACATGTCAGCGGTGGTCACGTTCGTTGCTCTTGCCTATCCTCGGGCTGCTAAAGGCAAACGAATCCTAGGCACAACCCTGACCCGTATCACGGTCAATCGCGACGGGACGGTAACGGAGGTCAAAACAATCAGCGCTCACTCCGTTTTTGAGGCCTATGTATTGGGAGCGCTGCAGCAGTGGCGCTTTAAGCCCTCGGATCAGGAGCACACACTTCAAGTCACCAGTTCATTCGAGTTTGATGACAAATGCGAAGGGACCAATCAGCACCCGACTACGTCGGAAACTCACGTCTCTGCTGAGTTGCCAACTGTTGTTCACGTAAAGGCAGTTTGCAGTGTGTAGAGTCTTCCACTAACCAGGGTCAACACTAGCTAGTGCCGGCGCGGCGGCTGCCAGCGCGCCAGAAACGCCTCCCCGGCAAAGTTTTCCATCTCTCGCTCCCCGGCGATGCGCCATTCCTCCAGACGCCGCCCGCGCAGTTTTTCGAGCAGACGGGCGCGGCGCTGCGCTTCTATGATGCGCACCTGCTGCGCGGCGATTTGCTCGCGGCACAACTGCGCCTTTTGCTCCACGATGGTCTTCTGTTTTTCGAGCCGCGTCCGGTAACGCGCCAGCGCCTCCAGTTGCGCTCCGTCCACTGGCCCGGACGACAGCAGATCCCGCTGGGCGCGCTCGTGCGCACCGATAATCGCCAGGTGCGCGATGCTCAGCCGGCAGCTCTCGGCGACCAGCGGCGCCAGACGCGCTTCCTCGGTACGCAACTCGAGGCGCCGCCAGCCGAGCACCCGTTCCAGGGAAAATTTAAAACTCCGCATGCGGCCACGTTTCCGATCAGGCGAGCGATGCCGCCAGCGCGTTCAGCCGCTCGAGTGTTTCCTCGCGCGGGGCGCTCACGTGCGCATCCTGCCGCAAAAAGTTCAAAAGACCGTCGCGCACGCGGATGCTGGCGTCCAGACGCGGATTGGAGCCGGACGCATACGCGCCTAGCTGGATCAGATCTTCCGATTGCTGGTATATGGCCATGGCTTCGCGGACTTTGCGCGCGGACTCCTGCTGCTCTTTGCTGGCCACGCGCGACGTGAGCCGGCTGACCGATTGCAGGACGTCGATGGCCGGATAGTGCCCGGCGTCTCCCAATCGGCGCGACAGCACGATGTGGCCGTCCAGAATACCGCGAACCGCATCGCAAATAGGCTCGTTGAAATCGTCGCCTTCCACCAGCACCGTGAAGAACCCGGTGATCGAGCCTTGCCGGAAATTCCCGGCACGCTCGAAGACCTTGGGCAGAAGGTGAAAAACCGAGGGCGTGTAGCCCTTCTGGCTGGGCGGCTCCCCCGCCGCCAGCCCGATCTCGCGCTGCGCCATGGCCAGGCGCGTGACCGAGTCGACCACCAGCAGCACCTTGGCCCCATGGTCGCGAAAGTACTCGGCCACCGCTACCGCCACAAAGCAGGCCCGCACACGCAAAGGCGCCGGCTGGTCGGAGGTGGCGGTGACCAGCACGGCGCGCTTGCGGGCTTCGTCGCCCAGTTCCTGTTCGATAAACGCGCGCACCTCGCGGTTCCGCTCGCCGATCATGGCGATTACCGTCACATCGGCGCCGTGATTGCGCGCCATGGAGGCCAGCAGCGTACTCTTGCCCACGCCGCTGCCCCCGAAGATGCCTATGCGCTGGCCCGCGCCGCAGGGCAGCAGGCTGTCGATGGCGCGGATGCCGGTGGTGAGAGGCTCGGTGATATGTTCCCGCTCGAGGGGGCTGGCTGGTGCGTGGAACAGGTCGTAGTATTGGAATGTGTCGAGCGGCGGGCCGCCGTCGAGCGGCCGGCCGAAGCCATCGAGCACGCGCCCCAGCAGCGCTTCGCCGACTTCCACGCGCGCATCCTGGCTGCGTGCCACGACCGGATCGCCCAGGCGCAACCCGCCGGTTTCCTCAAGCGGCATCGAGAGCAGGTTGCCGTCCCGAAACCCGATCACCTGCGTGCGCACGCCCCCTCCGCCGGAAGTCTCAATCTGGCAGAAGTCGCCGATGGCAGCCCCCGGCCCGCGCGATTCGATGATGAGCCCCACCATCCCTACGACCACACCGGCGCGGCGGAACGGATCGATGGTTTCCAGACGGGCAAAGTACGGCGCCAGATCGATGGGCGCGGGCGTCAACGGGGACTCCGCAGGCGGTCCGTCAATCCCCTCTCGATCTCCGCCAGTTGCGTTTCAGCGGATGCGTCCAGGCTCCCGCGCACGGTCTCAAATACCGCGCTCCCGCGCTCGAGCGCCGCATCGCCGGTGACTTCGACGTCGCCCGCCCGTCCGGCGCCCGCCAGACAAGCCCGCACGGCGGCTTCGTGCTCCGGATGTACGCGCACCCGGATCACCTCATGCACTGCCAGGTGTGCGAGCGCGGCCTTCACCAGCCCCGCGATGGCATCGGGATCGAGCGTCAGCTCGCGCCGCACGACGCGCCGCGCAATCGCTACCGCCAGCCGGACCAGTTCGGCTTCGGCCTGTTCCCGGAGGCGCGGCCGCAGTGACGCCAGTTCTTCAATCGAGCGCGTCAGCCGTTCTAGTACCGGACCCACCGCGGCCTGGGCCTGCACGCGCCCCGCCGTCTCCCCTGCGCGGAAACCGGCGTCGCGCGCCTGGCGGAGGACATCCTCGCCGGCGGCTACCCGCGCGGGCGCGTCAAAATCCGCGGACCCGGCTGCTACCCATTCCGGCGGCGCCTGTCCCACCGGATCCCCTCCGGCTGGCCAGGCGATGGGTTGCCCGCCCGGCGTTTTCCGGCTTACCGTCACCCTAAACGACATACTGCTCACCGACGGCGCCCTTGAGACTCAGGACCCCCTCGGCCTCCAGTTGGCGCACCGCCGAGATGATCTGCTGCTGGGCCGACTCGACGTCTTTGATCTTGATGGGACCGAGGGCGTCCATGTCCTCGCGCAGCATCTCGGCGCCGCGCTGCGACATGGCCTGCAGGAAGTGGTTCTTCAGCTGCTCGCTTGTGCCCTTGAGCGCTGCTGTCAGGATTTTCCGGTCGACCTTGCCCAGGATCTCCTTCATGCCGTTGGGATCGATCATGAGCAGGTCTTCAAACACGAACATCAAGTGACGGATGGTTTCTCCCAGGTTGGCGTCCTGCTCTTCGACCTTCTCCAGGATTTCCTTGCTGCTGGTCGAATCCAGGCGATTGAACAGCTCCGCCACCGCGCGCACGCCACCGTAGGATTCGCGGCTGAACTCGCCCAGCGCCTTCAGCTTCTGCCCGATCACGGCCGCAATCTTGTGAATGATGTCCGGAGAGATCTGATCGAGATTGGCCATGCGCATGGCCACGTCGGCCCGCAGATTGGCCGGGAGCGAAACCAATAGCGCCGCGGCCTGGCTTGGACCGAGATGCGAAAGCACCAGGGCGATCGTTTGCGGGTGTTCGCTGTGCACGAACTTGGCCAGCTGCTGCGGGTCGGCCTTTTGCAGCGCATCCAGGCTGGCCCCTTCGCTGCCGATGGCCTTCATCAGCCGGTCGACCAGCCGCTTCGCCGCGTCCGGGCCGAAGGCATTGACCAGCATATTGCGCGCGTAATCGAGGCCGCCTTTGCCGGCGTAGTCCCGGGCCATGGTCATCTGGTAAAACTCTTCGGCCACGCCCTCGGCCTGCTCGGTGGTGATGGTGCTGATGCGCGCGACTTCGCGGCTCACCAGCTGGACCTCGTCTTCGGAGAGGTGGCGGATGAACTCGGCGCTGGCCTGGTCGCCCAGCATGACGAGCATGATGGCCGCTTTGCGAGTGCCTGCCAGAGTTTCCGGTTTTTCAGCGTTGGCGATCATCTACCCTTATCTATCGGCGGATTAGCAATCTTTCATGCGGCGGATCAGTATTCCTTCAGGCTCGCCTCACCGATCCATTCCCGCAGGATATTGGTTCCGATGGTGGCGTCCTTTTTCGCGGTTTCCTTGACCTGCCTGATCAGTACTTCGGTCTTCTTGGTCGTGACTTTGGGCAGCTTGATGGAATTCAGCGCTTCGATCTCGAGCTTTTGATCGAGGGCGTTCTGCTCGGCCAGCCGCGCCTGCATGCGCTCTTCTATCGTGAGTGTGGGGTCCTCCGGCGCATGGAGCGCCGCCGGAGCCGAAGCGTGCACGCCGCGTTTACGGCCGCGCAGCAGGAGAAATGTGACTCCGGCTATTACTAGCAGCGCTCCGCCGAGCGCTGCGCCCAGAATCCTCGGGTCGCGCAGCAGCTCGAGCCAGTGCGGCAGCGCCGGGGTTGCGGGCCGAGCCGGCGCCGTCAGGTCTGCCGGACCGGTTTCGGTTTCCGGATGAAGCGTGGATTCAAATGGCAGTGCCTCGACGACGAGCTGGTCGCCGCGATCGGGGGTGAACCCCGCGATTCCCGACACCAGATCGCGGATGGCCTTGAGGGTTTCAGGCGCCGGCGGCACCAGCACGCGTTTGCGCTGCGCGCCTGCTCCGTCCCAGCGCACCGCCTGGTCTACCAGTACTGACAGCGACATCCGCTTGATCGCGCCTTGCGGTATGCGCACGTGGCGCACCGTGCGTGTCGACTGATAGGCGATGCTTTCAGTGCGGCGCGAAACGCCGGCCAGTTGTGTTCCGGGACGCGACGTGGGCCGCGGCAGGTTGGAAGCCGTTCCCGGCACCCCGGATGCGCCCGTTCCTCCGCTCAAATCCTCGGTCTTTTGAGAGCTGACCATCACGGAGCGGCTGGGGTCGAACACTTCTTCGCTCTGGTCCACGCTCGAGAAATCGCAATCCACCGACACGCCCGCGCGGAATTTGTCCGCGCCCAGCAGGGGCTCCAGCGTGGCGTTGATCTTGTTGAGCAGGTCGCGTTCGATGTTGCGCCGGAAATCCAGCAGTCCCTCCGACGGTTCTGCCCCGTCCGTGGTTGACGGCCTTCGCGGACGGTTCAGCAGGTTGCCGCGCATGTCCAGGATGGATACGGCTTCCGGTGCCAGGTCTTCCACCGCGCTCGCCACCAGATAGCTGATGGCGGTCACATTGGCCGGAGAAATGCGCCCTCCCGGCTTCAGCCGCACCAGCACGCTGGCTTTGGACGGCTGGCGCGCTTCGGTGTAAATCGATTCCTTGGGGAACGTCAGGTGAACGCGCGCCTGCTCCACTTCGCCCAGGCACATGACCGACCGCTCCAGCTCGCCTTCGAGCGCGCGGTGATAGTTGATATGCTCGGCGAACTCGGTGGCTCCCAGGTTGGTCTTGTCGAACAACTCGAAACCCACGCGCCCCCTTTTCGGCAGGCCCGCCGCCGCCAGCGCCAGCCGCGACTCCGCCACTTTCGACGAAGACACCAGCACGGTGCCGCCCGATTCCGAAAGCCGGTACTCGACGCCCGACTGCTTGAGCTTTTCCACTACCGCGCCGGCATCCTCGGCGGCCAGCGACGTGTAGAGCGCGCGGAAATCGTTTTCCCGCCGCCAGTGCGAGAACCCGATCAGCGCGGCTACCACCGACGCCGCCACGATCAGAATGGTGATCCACTGCCGCGGTGCCAGGCTGTTCGCGAGTTGTTTGAATTGATCCATGAGTTGCCCCTAATCCCTCGCTACCCGGCAAAAATCTTTGACCGCCGAGACGCGGAGACCCCGAGAAATCGAATTCTCGACAATTCTCGGTCTTACTAAGCAGCCGTACTGGCCGGCTGAAATCTCACTAACTCTGCTACACGTCACTGGCATCCCCTTCCACACCGCGCTCCGCGCAGCAAAACCTGAATTCCTCGGCGTCTCGGCGCCTCGGCGGTGAAGCGTTTATCGACGGATTACGGCTTGCCGGGGCGGACTGGCGAACCCGCTACTCCTGCATCCGCATGATCTCTTGATAGGCGGCGACGAATTTGTTGCGCACTTGCAGGAACAAATCAAACGCCAGTTCGGAGCGCTGGGCGGCCAGTACCGTCGTGTGCAGCTCCTGGTTTTCGCCGGAAAGAAATTTGTCGATCGCCTGCGTCCCCACCTGCTGAATGTCCTGGACGCTTTCGATGGCGTGGGCCAGCACGGCCCCAAATCCCCCGCCTGAGCGGCTAATGCCCGAAGCCCCGAGGAGGTCCGCCGCTGCCGGCCGCAGGCTCGCAATGGGGGTGATGGGCGGCATAGTTCTAACGGAGCAAATCGATGGAGCGCATGATCATATCTTTGACCGCCGAGATGGCCGCCACGTTAGCTGAGTAGCCGCGCGACGCGTCCATCAAATCCACCATGTCTTCGGCCGGGTTCACGCGCGGAAAAGCCACATAGCCCTGGGCGTCCGCATCCGGATGTCCGGGCAGGTAGCGCCGCTCGGGGTCGCGCGTATCCACCACGATGTCGGCCACGCCCACGCCTTCCGGTCCGTTGCCGGACACGGCGCTCTGCTGCGCCTCGAAGATGGAGGCGAACGGGGAGACTGCGAAATCGGTGGCGAAGACCGCATCCTTGCGACGGTAGGGGCCGCCTTCGGGGGTGCGGGTGGTTTCGGCATTGGCCAGGTTCTCGGCCAGCAGCTCGGCGCGCGTGCGCTCGGCCGACATACCCGAAGCACTCACGGAGAGCACAGAAAAAAGGCTCATCAGCTTCTTCCTTCCTCGATGGCGGAGCGCACGGAGCGGATCGCCGCGCGCATCAGTCCCGAAACGACGTTGAAGCGCAATGCATTTTCGGAGAGCAGCCGCGCTTCACGGTCCAGGCTGACGTTGTTGCCGTCATTCTTGATCTTGAGCCCCGGTACCTCTACGGCCGCCGGCGGCGCGCCCATGGCGCTCTGATATTCGGATTGGAAATCGATGTCCCGGGTCTTGTAACCGGGGGTGTCGGCGTTGGCGATGTTCGAGGCCACAAGCCGCTGGCGCGCGCTGACCAGATCCATGTAGCGCTCGAGGTTTGGGGAGACTGGGTCCAACATGACACCATGGAGAAAGCACGCCCGTGGCCAGGCGTCCGCACTGATTCAGCACGGGATGCAACGCGTGCGGCACGGCAAATACTTGCCGCCGCCACAATGATGCCGAAATTGCGGGCCACCAGGCCTTCGTCGGTGCCCACGGCATCGTGGTGTGGTTGCGCTGGCTTACCGTACTCAGGGGTTTAGCACTGCGCTACCGGGCGCAGCCCGGTTTCGGGCGAGGCCGCCAGCGCCACGTTTTGGACATACGCCAAAGCTTGGCGCGCCAGTTCGGGTGCCAACGGGTCGGCGCCCCGTAAGAGTTTGACCAGGAGACGGACCCACTCGATCTCATTGGCATCCAGGCCGATCATGTAGCACCTTGCGGTTGCTGTCGAGTTCATGTGCTGTGTGCTCCTGCATGGCTTTTCGGCGGCCGGCCCAGGCATTTGAGGATTATTTAGCCGGCTTCTCGAAGTTCCTGTTTTCCACAGCCGATGTATTCGATATATGCGCCGATCTGTTCCATACATTCGCCGATGGGTTCCAGAACATTCAATGACGCGGTTTTTCACGACAGTCTCGATGACCTTTGTCCTGTGGCGGGTTGCGGCCTGTGCCTCACAATTGGACCCGCCTCCGGCGGATGCAAAGAGCACGCCGGCAGCCAAGACACCGCTGGGCGCTTGGGCCGCCATGGACGCTTCGATCAGCCGTCAACGCACCGCGGTGTGCCATCAGGCGAGCGTGCCCGAAGCCGCCGGTGTGTTTTTCGTCCTGCCGCCCTCCGAGCCAATGCGGCCCATCCTGGCACTACCAGCAACCGCCGCGCCCGAGTGTGTGGCGCTGGGCGAAGCGGAATTGCAGCCACTGGTCGAGGAAGCCGCGCGCCAGGCCGGCGTTGAGCCCGCATGGCTGGCCACGGTGATGCGCCAGAAATCCGGTGGCCGGCCGTGCGCGCTTTCGCCCGCCGGGGCACAAGGTCTGATGCAGTTGATGTCCGCCACTGCCCAGGAACTCGGCGTGGCCGACCGGTTCGATCCCCGCGAAAACCTGGGTGCCGGCGCGCGCCGGTTGAAACAAATGCTGGACCGCGCAGGCGGTGACCAGGCGCGCGCACTCGCCGCTTATGATGCGACGCGGAACCGAAACGGGCCGGACGAAGCCGCCACCCCGGCGCTGCCCGGAGCCTCCTCAGGCGTCCCCTCGCCAGTTACACCCGCTGTCACACCCGCAGTTCCAGCTGCCGCGCCACCTGCTGCTCCCCCGTCAGTTCCACCCGCTGTTCCTGCCGCGGCGCCACCTGCCTCAAAATCGAACGCCAGCGGCCGATAAGTGCGCTTGAGGAGGCAGAACTCCCGGAATCTCTCCGGCGGCTTCGGCTTTCGTCCCGCGTTCAGCCCGCCATGGTCGCGGCCTGGCGCGGATAAGGAGCATTCTATGGACATCACACCGCTGCACACCACATCGCAGGCCGCGGCTCCAGCCGCTGCGCCCATGCCGGCCGCGCAACAGGCCGAAAACCGGCAACTGATCCAGGCCGTCCATGCCGTCAACGCCAGCGAGATGTTCGGCGAAGACAGCGAGCTGACCTTCTCTTTCGATCGCCGCACCAAGCACGCCGTGATGCGCCTGGTCAACCGCAAGACCAAAGAGGTCATTCGCCAGATTCCCGGCGAGCACGTTCTGCGCATGGCCGAATTGGCCGGCCAGCGGGCCTAGGCCCGAGGACCGGAAGCCCCTCAAACCCCGCCCCCAACGGCCGATAAGTTGTATGGAGGCAGTGACAATGGCATCGAGCGGGCATGACGCGTATGTGGCAGAGAAAATCCTTTCTGCGGACCCGGTGGAACTGATCCGTATACTCTACGGGGCAGGCATCGGGTCGGTGGAAGCGGCGCGCCGGCATCTGGCAGCGGGTGTGATTCCAGCCAGGTCGGCCGCCATCTCGAAGGCCATCGAAGTTCTGAGCGAGCTAACCGCCTCCCTCAGCCCGGAATCCGCTCCCGACATCAGCCGCCGGCTGGCGGAACTGTACGACTACATGCAGCGCCGCCTGCTCCAGGCCAATTTCGAGCAGAAGGATGCTCCGCTGGCCGAAGTGAGCCGCCTGCTCGGCACTCTGGCCGAGGCGTGGCAAGCGGTGCCTCATCCGGCAGCCGCGAAAACGCCGGCCCGGGCCGCGGCCACGTCTACCAGAAACGATCGGCTGACGATCCCGGCCCCGTGGAGTACACCCACTCCCGAGCATGCGCCCGAAGGCGCGGGTCAGGGTTGGAGCTTCTGAGCCGCGCTGTTCGATGGGATGGTAACCGCGGGGACTCCCGCGGTTTGCGTGGGGTGGCCGCTTGATGACGTGCCGAAGATGGCTGGGTTGCGCAACGAGCCGCCGGGAGCCGAAACTGCGTTCCTGATTGACGACCCGCCACCAGCTGAAGTTGAAGCTCCGCCCGATGCCGAACCGTTGGATAGCGCAGGATGCGGACCTGCCGGCCCATTCGCCAGCGGTGCTCCATCGTGCGATTTAGCGCTGGCGGCGTCCGCTTTTTGCCGCAGACCCGCGACCACCAACTTGGCCAGCCCGAGCCCGCCTTGTTGAGCCAGCGTCTGGGCCAGTTGCTCCTCGGCTAAATCGATGGCTTGCGCGCCCGCCTGGTCATCGCCCGTTCCCATCCATCCGCTTCCGCTCGACCCGTGCGAGGCTTTCAAGAGCTGCCCGATCAGCAGCGATTCAAACTGCCGGGCGGCGTCGGCGATGCGCTTGGGATCATGATTGCGGTCCTGGATTGCGGGCGCGGGTATACCCCGCGCCGCCCCGCCGCCGATGCCTTTGACCTCCGGCATCAGAGGACCTCCAACTCGGCATCGAGTGCGCCCGCCGCGCGCAGGTTCTGCAGGATCGCAATCACGTCACGCGACGACGCGCCGATGGCGTTGAGCGCGCGCACCAGCTCTTCTACGGTCGCGCCCTGTTTGAGCACCACATTGCGCGCCTTTTCCTGCTTGACGCCAACGGCCACCTGCGGAACCACCTCGGTAGTGCCGGTCGCGAGTGGCCCCGGCTGCGAGACCGCGAAGGTGGTTTGAATCTCGACCGTCAGATTACCTTGCAGAATCGCTACCGGACCGATGCGTACGTCCTTGCCAATCACGATGGTTCCAGTGCGCTCGTTCACCACTACCCGGGCACGGCGGTCGACCACGATGTCCAGCATCTCGAGCTCGGCCATAAATTCGGTCGGCCGGGAAGCAAACTCGGCCGGCAGCGCGACGCTTACCATGCCGGCGTTGTCGGCGCGCGCCGGAGGCGGCATGATTTTTGCGAAGCGCGCGTTCACCGCCTGCGCAATGCGCGCGGATGTGGTGAAGTCGGCCTGCCGTAATTGCAGCCGTATGGGGAGGTCGGTCGCAGGCGCCGGAGCTGCGCGTTCGATGATGGCTCCGTTGGGCACGCGGCCCACGGTGGGATGATTCACCGTCTGGCTGGCGCCGCCTTTGCCCGCCACAAATCCGCTGGTGACCACTGCCCCCTGCGCCACCGCATACGTCTGGCCATCCGCTCCGCGCAACGGTGTGAGAAGCAGCAGGCCGCCCTGGAGATTCGAAGCATCGCCGATCGAGGAGCTGGTCACATCGATGCGGGCGCCGGGCCGCACAAACGGAGGCAGAGTGGCGGTCACGATCACGGCGGCCGTGTTTTTCACGCGGATCGCCGTGGGCGGCACCGAGACTCCCATGCGTTCGAGCAGATTGGTCAAACTTTGTGTCGGGAACACGGTCTGCTGGCGGTCGCCCGTGCCCGCCAGGCCCACCACCAGTCCGTAGCCGATCAACTGGTTGTCGCGCACGCCCTCGAGCGTGACCAGATCCTTCAGGCGCGTAGGCGGGGCGCCTGCGGTGAGTTCAAGTGCATACGGCGCCTCTGCGCCCGCGAGTACTGTGATCCACAAAACAGCTGTCAGCCAGTAGTAGCGCATATTCATCTCTCAGAAGGGCAACAGGCCCAGCAGCAGCCGGTAGAGGATAAAGGGCCGGCGCACAGCGTCGCCGACGACTCCCTTGCCGTTCAGCCGGATCTCCATCTGGGCCACGTGATCGCTGCGCACGATATTCGCCGGCGTGATGTCGCTCGGCCGCACCACTCCCCGTACTGTCACCGCCTGGTGCTCGGAGTTGATCTGGATATCCTTCGATCCTTCGATCACCAGGTATCCGTTGGGCAGCACGTGCGTCACGCGCGCCGTGAGCGTGGTGGTGAGCGTGACGTTGCGGCTGGTGGTGCCGGCTCCGTCGAGCGACGACTTTCCGGAGAGGTTGGCCAGGTTCGCCCATGGCCCGCCCGGTTTTACCGTACCGCCCAGCGCGTCGATGGCGGCCGAGGCGCCTGATGCCCGCGCCGTCTTGGTGCTGCCGGTGGCGACCGCGTTTGCCTGTTCCGCCACCAGAATCGTGAGCACGTCCTCCACGCGGCTGGCGCGGAGTTCGCGAGTCAAATCGATCAGCGGCGCGCCCGGAGACCAAAGTGACCCGGGTGATGCTTCGCTGACCGGCGCCGCGCCACGCATGGACTCCTGTATATAGCGGTCGAGCGCGGTGGGTTCGACCACCTTCGTCTTCTTGTTCGATCTGGCGCTCAGGCGCGGAGCCAGCGCGCTAATGGCGAAGAGGATCAGCGCGGCCGAGACGGCGGTCAACCATAATTTTCGCGGCATCATTTCACTCCTTGGACCGGTTCGCGGCCCCGGACGGACAATACCGGGGCGACATTGATCGAGGCTTTGCCGGGGCCATCCACGCGTGCCCGGAGAGTCTTTCCGTTGGCCGGGTTCTTCACCGAGATGACGTCTCCCCGGTGGCCGGACCCGGCCGCGCGTCCGTCGAAGGCTACTTGCGCCTGCCCGCTTGAAACCTCGACCGATACAACATCTCCGGCGTGGATTTCGAGCGGGGCTTCCAGATTGGCGGACCACACCGGCTCGCCCGCCGGAATCGAGCGGTGCGGGACGCGGCCCTGCGCTTCGACCAGTGACGCTGCCGGGCGGGGGCCGAATGGGAACCGCTCGACGGTTTCGGTGCGCAGTTGATCGGGCCGGATGATGTTTCCCGCGGGCAGGTTTTCGCGCGCGACCAGGCGGCTGGCATGCACGCTCACGCGCACCCGCGCCCAGATGGCAAAGCGGCGGTTCGTCCCGTATTTCACGTAGCCCCGCCAAAGACCCAGCGGCTCGCGCGTGACCGCGATTCCAGTGCGCGGAAATTCGATCTCGCCGCGCGGCACCGGGTACCGGCTCCACTGAGCTACCTCTATGGTGGCTTGCGGATCGCCTACCGCGGCGATCAGAGCCGCGCGCAGCGCTTCAGGCGTAATCGTTTGCATGTCCCGCTCGACGCAAATTTCTTCCGGCTCCTCGTTCGCTCCCGCATCGCCCGGCTTCTTGACACCGTCCGGCTCTTTCAAATCGCCCGGCTTTTCGGAGGCTCCCGCAGTGCCCGACGCGCCCGCGAAGCGCCGGATCAGCCGCGCCAGTTCCGCCGAGCGAAAAATGCGGCGTGATCCCGGAGCGGGCGTGTATCCCACTTCGGTGTCGGGCGGCAGCGCGCGGAAAGCTTCCACGGAAGGCGCGAGATCGCGCGCCACAATGCGGTCGCCGGCCACTGCCAGGCACGCCGCCGCCAGATAGAGCGCGGGCATCATCTGAGGTTGTTGACCATCTGGTACATCTCGTCGGCGGCCTTGACCACTTTGGAGTTGGACTCATAGGCGCGCTGCGCCACGATGAGATTGATAAACTCCTCGACCACGCTGACATTGGACTGCTCGGTATAGCCCTGGAGCAGCGATCCCATGCCTTCCTGCCCGCCGGGGTTGCCCACGGTCGGGTCGCCCGAGGCGTCGGTTGGCAGATAGAGATTGCGGCCGATGCTGTTCAGTCCCGCCGGATTGGCGAAGTTGGCGAGCTGGATCTGGCCGGCGAGCTGCGCGGCGGTCTGGCCCGGCTGCGAGAAACTCACGGTGCCGTCGGGCGCGATGCTGACGTTCTGCGCGCCGGGCGCGAGCGTAATCTGCGGCTCGACGGGATCGCCGTCGGGGGTCACGATGTTGCCATCGCGATCCAAGTGAAACGTGCCGGCGCGCGTATACGCCAGGTCGCCCGCGGGCCGCCGCACCTGGAAGAATCCATTGCCCTGAATGACCAGATCGAGCGGGTTGTCGGACTGCGCGAAACTGCCCTGCGTGAAAATAATTTCGTTCGACGACGGGCGCGTGCCGAGACCCACCTGTAGGCCTGTTGGCACCACCGTCTGCTGCCCCGCCGAAGCGCCGGGCTGCACGATGTTCTGGTAAAGCAGATCCTGGAACTCCGCCCGCCGCATCTTGAAGCCGGTGGTGCTCGAGTTCGCCAGGTTGTGCGCGATCACGTCGACATTCAACTGCTGGGCCGTCATACCGCTGGCGGCGCTGAATAAGGCTCGAATCATAATTTAAAAACCTCCTTGAAGAGTTGCGAGCGTGCAGCGCCCGCTGGCTACACCTTGGCTACTTCTTCCACTGCTTTGCGGTTCATTTCCGAATTCAGGGTGGCCATTTTCTGGATCATTTCGAATTCGCGCATAACCGTTACCAGGCGTACGGCCGACTCCGTGGTCGAGACATTGGAATTTTCGAGATTGCCCTGGCTCACTTCAACCTCTGTAGCCGCGATCGGCCGGATTTTCGCGTCCGTCACCCGAAAGTAGCTGTGGCCCTGCTTTTCAAGTACTGCCGGATTGGCGAAATCGGCCAGCTCGATCTGGCCGGCTACCTCGCCGCCCTGGCGCACCTCGCCGTCACGCGTGATCTCAATGGGGCTCGCGGCCGATGAAGATAGGGCGATCGTCCCGCCGCCAACAGCGCTCACCGGGTGCCCGTCGGCTGTGACCATCAAGCCCACCGGCGAGATCCGGAAACTTCCGTCGCGCGTATAGAGCGGGCCCGCCGGTCCCTGGACCACGAAGAATCCTTTTCCGGCGAGCGCCAGGTCGAGGGGGCTTCCCGTGGGACGCAGCACGCCTTGCGAGAAATCGATCCAGGGCTTTTCGATCACCGGAAGCGTGTCGGCCGTGGGCACCGATCCGGCCGCCTCCGGCGCCATATAGAGGTTGTAGAACTCACGGTCGGCTTTGTACCCGCCGGTCGACCCGTTGGCAATGTTGTTGGCCAGCATGTCCAGCGATTCCGTGCGCGATCGTAGCCCGCTGGCGGCGGAAACAAGAATAGGGTCCATGGAAGCTCCAGCCGGGATAGAGCAAACGCAGGACCGAAGCAGCCGGAGGCCATAAGCTTCTAACAATCCACGAGTGTCGGCCGATAAGACAGGTATGGCGATGCGCCAAGATCCTGGCGACTATCCGCAAGCGCCACTTATTTGCCGCTCGTCTCCTCGTCTAAACAACTGAAAAAGGGGATCGCCCTTTTGGCTCTCCATCTGCAATCCCTCCTGCGTGAACATTTCGGCGCCTTCACCCGCAGCAGCCAACCTTCCCGTCGTCCCCGGCAGACCTCGCGAAAATGCTTCGGACCAGGCATCGGCTGCGCGCGACGCACGGGCGTCTCGTTTCAACACCCCAGCCCGCGCGGCCTCCTCCGCACAGGTTCCAGTTAAGCCACGCAAGGAAGACCCAACCGAGTCGGCGGCGAACACGAGTGCTCCTGTGGCTGCCGGTATCCCAGAGCCAGAGAACGCTCCTCCACCGGACTTCTCCGTGCTGCTGCGCGCGTTGTGCGCCGGCCAGGATGGAGAGGATGGATCTGAGGGGCCGTCCGTGGCTCCGGATGAATCCAGCGCAAAGCCCGCTGGCGCTATCTCCAGCGCTTCCACACCGAGAACGGCCGGGATTGGCTCCGCTACCGCAATCGCAGCGATGATGGCCTCGCCCAGCGGCCACGATGCCGGCGTACCGGGGGGACCAGGCCTAGCAGTCTCGGCCGTATCTCCGGTGACTGTGACCTCTCCGGGAACTCTGGCGGCCGCAGGCACACAGGAAAAGCCCAAGCCGGAAAAGTCCAAGACTGAAAAGTTGGAAAATCCGGCTGGATCCACGCCGGCTCTTGACTTGACCCTCGCGCCGCCGGTCGCCGCCGCGCAGACCGATGCCGGGCATGAGGCCCCGGGCGCCACCACCGGCGATCCGCATTCCGCTCGCGGGCTGGCTGCCACTCCGGGCGCTCCCGATCCGCTGACGGCAGGAATCTCGGCGCCGCCGGGCGGCCCCAAGAGTACGGCGGCACTCGCTTTTGCGGCCCGCTTGATCGACCGCACGGCGTCCACCGGACTGCCGGCCACCGCCGCTAAGGACGGTTCGTCCCCGGCTGTGCACGATGCCGCGCCTTCGTGCCAGGACGGCGGAGCACTCAAGGCCATCGACGAAAATCTGCGAACGCGCAAGCCCGAGCCGGATGCCGATCCCGCCAGCGCAGCCGCTTCAGCGAAGGTCCCAGCTGAGCGTCCGCCCGCGGTACTCGAAAACGCGCCTCCTCCACGGACGCCGCTCACCGCCGCACCGGACGCCGCCGGCCGCGTCGATCACACTGAAATCGCAGCCGGCATCCTGCGGGGCGGGAATGCAGCGGTTCCTGCTGCCCGCAATGACGCGCCGGATGCGGCGGCGGCCGATCCGCCAGATATTTCTGTGCGGCTGTCGGTCGATAACAAGCCATCCGTGGACGTCCGCATCACCGACCGTGCCGGAGAAGTACACGTCGCCGTCCGTTCCGCGGACCCAGAAATGGCCGCGCAGGTGCGATCAGGGCTCTCAGAGTTGACCGAGCGGCTGGAGCGGCGCGGTTTTGATGCCGAGATCTGGCGGCCGCCGGCGCCCGTCGCAACCAGAAGCGAAAATACCGGCCAGCAGGAGTCCCGCGAAGGCGGCGGGTCCGGGCGCGGCACGCCCGAGGACCGTGGCCACCAACCGCGCGACGGCCAGCGCCAGAACCAGCCGCCCGCGTGGGTGGAAGACATCGAAAGCAGCTTTGCTACCGCCCTCAAAGGAACAGGAGTTTAAGGAAATGTCGATCATAAACAACGTCACCAACGATTTGCCGGCGAGCGTCGACCCCAAAGCCACGCAGCCGCCTTCGTACCGGGACGGAATCACCGTCGCTCAATCGAACGGCGTCGATCCGTTGGCCAACAAGAACGTTTTTCTCAACCTGTTGGTGGCTCAAATCAAGAATCAGGATCCACTTAACCCCACCGATGGCTCGCAGTTCGTCGCGCAGCTGGCGCAGTTCTCCCAGCTCGAGCAGACCATGGCCATGCGCCAATCGTTGGACGGGATCAAGACGGACCTGGATAACGCAACGGCGTCGCCGCCGGTCGTCCCGGCTCCGTAAGCAAGAACAGCAATCGAATCAGAGGAGATCTATTCATATGCCATTTACGTCATTTTCAGCTGCATTATCGGCGCTCAACGCCAACGCCACGGCGGTCGACGTCGTGGGCAACAACCTGGCCAACCTGAGCACGCCGGGATTCAAAGCCAGCGTGGTTTCGTTCCGCGATCTGGTTACGGAGTCGCTGGGCGCCGGCCTCGGCGAAACCCAGGTCGGTTTCGGTACCGCCCGCCCCCTGACCGTTCGCCAGTTCACGCAAGGCGCTCTTCAGGCCAGTTCCGGCGTGCTCGACGCCGCCATTCAAGGTGACGGCTTTTTCGTATTGAAGGATAACGCGGGTGCGCAGCTGTTTACGCGCGCGGGCAATTTCCAGGTGGATGCGGCGGGCCATTTGTTGAGCGGCTCGAAAGAACGTGTGCAGGGCTGGACGGAAGTTAACGGCGTGTTGAACGTCAACGGTCCCACTGGCGACATCAACATTCCCATCGGCTCCTTGCAGGCGCCCGTGGCCACCACTGGATTTTCGGCCGACATGAACTTAAACGCAGCGGCGGTCGTGGCCTCGACCAACGCTTCCTTCTCCACGCCGATCGAGGTCGTCGACTCGCTCGGCACGTCGCACGTCCTCACCGTGGCCTTCAACAAAACCGCGGGCGGCACCTGGGACTACTCGGTGAGTATCCCGGGCGAGGACCTTACCACCGGCACACCGGGAACCCCGACGGTGCTCACCACCGGAACCATCAATTTCGACCAAAACGGTCTCCTGACCACGCCGCCGGCGTCCGGCGGTCCAGTCGCCATCAGTGCCACGGGCTTAACCGACGGCGCCGCTGACCTGAACGTCAACTGGAATCTGTATGACGCCAACGGGCAGGCACGCCTGACCCAGTTCGCCCAGATCTCAGCGGTCTCGGCCAACGAGCAGAACGGCCTTCCCGCGGCGCAACTGGTGCGTGTGGGACTGTCCGATGGCGGCCAAATTCTGGCTCAGTATTCCAACGGACAGCAGAAAGTCGTGGGGCAAGTGGCCATGGGCTCGGTGCGCAACCCCGAATCGCTGATCGCGGTGGGAAACAACAACTACCAAGCCAGCGCGCTCACGGCGCTCCCCGCTATTGGCGCGCCCGACACCGGCGGCCGCGGCAAGATACTGGGCGGCGCCATCGAAGCGTCCACCGTCGATATCGCCAAGGAGTTCACGAACCTGATCGTGTACCAGCGCGGCTACGAAGCCAACAGCAAAGTGATCCAAACCGCCGATCAGCTGAGCCAGACCACCATCAATCTGATCCGGTAACTGACGGTTCCATAAGGCTATGCCCCTAAACGAAATCGCGCGGTTTGCCGATGTACCTGTGGAAGTCGAGGTTGAACTCGACCGGCGAGTGCTGACGGTGCGGGAGATCCTGGACCTCAACCCGGGCAGCGTCATCGGAATGACCCGGTCGGCCGGCGAGAACATCGACCTCTACGTGGGCGGCAAGCTGGTGGGCTATGGCGAGATCGTGCTGATAGAGAACAACATCGGCGTCCGCATCACAGACTTCAAAATTGAGGACTGAGATGGAAATCATGGATCCGATGCCGGCCGTGCTGGCCGCCCTGGGCGTGCTGGCGGCGGCCCTGTGGTGGCTGCGAAAAAAAGGAGCGGTGCGGCTGTTGTCGAAGACTATTCGGCGGCCGGCGCGCCGTTTGGCGTCGATCGAGCGCCTGGCGCTTTCGCCGCAACATGTCCTGCATCTGGTACGGCTGGATGATCGCACGCTGCTGGTGGCGCAATCGCCCGCCGGCCTCGCGCCCCTCGACAGCGCCGCGACAGAATGCCACGCGCCAGTGGCGGCGTTTCGCGCCGCCGCGGCGGAGCGTGGATGAAGTCCGCGCATTCGTCGCGTTTTCTTCTGAAGGCGCTCGCCGTGGCCGGCTGCTGGCCGGGCCTCGCGTGGGGGGCGCCGGCGCGCCCGTTGCCAGGCGGGGCGATCTCCATTCCCGGTATCACCGTGAACCCGGGCGGCAGCGCAGGTGTTCCCATGCAGATCATCCTGCTGCTGACGGCGCTGACCCTGCTACCCGCCATCGTGATGTCTATCACGCCTTTCCTGCGGCTGACGTTAGTGCTGCACTTTCTGCGGCAGGCGTTGGGCACGCAAACGGCCCCGTCCAATCAGGTGCTCATCGGCCTCTCGTTATTCCTGACCATGCTCATCATGCAGCCGGTCGCCACCGACATCTACCACAAGGCCTGGGAACCGTACGATCGCGGGCAGGTCACTTATCAGCAGGCGCTCGATGCCGGCGCGCAGCCGCTGCGCACTTTCCTGCTGCGGTTTGCGCGCGAGCGCGACATTCAGTTGTTTATGCAGGCTTCACACCGCCCGGCGCCGCGCACCCCGGGGGACGTGGAACTCACGGTGCTGATCCCGGCGTATATCCTTTCCGAGCTGAAGGCCGGTTTTCAAATCGGCGCCATGGTGTTCCTGCCGTTTCTGATCATCGACCTGGTGGTGGCTTCGGTGACCCTCTCGATCGGCATGGTGCAACTGCCTCCGGTCATGATTTCGGCTCCGCTCAAGATCCTGCTGTTCGTGCTGGTGGACGGCTGGAACCTGGTCGTGGGGTCGCTGCTGAAGAGTTTCTATGCATAGGGGGCAGCCCGCGCCCGCGTGCGCTAAATTATGACGCCCGAATTTGTCGTCGACGTCCTGCGTCAGGCACTGCTGACGACGCTCTGGCTGGCCGCGCCCTTATTGCTGATCGGCTTCGTGGCCGGCATCGTGATCAGCTTGGTGCAGATCGTGACTTCCATTCAGGATTCGGCGTTCAGCACCATCCCGCGCCTGGTCGTCTTTGTGGCCAGCACGCTGCTGCTGATGCCTTGGATGCTGAAAAAGCTGATGGCCTACACCATCGGGGTGCTGGGTGATTTTGCCCGGTACGCACGCTGATGGGCCCGTCGCTTCCGTTTCTTTCGCCACTGCCCTTCCTGCTGGTACTGGCCCGGGTGGGCGGCTTCTTCACGTTCGTTCCACTGCCGGGCGGCAAGGCCGGGCCCGACATCGTGCGCGTCGTATTCACCATGGGGTTCACGCTGGCGCTCTACCCCCAGTGGCCCGCGGTCAACACGACCCTTTCTCTGAGCTGGCTGACGGCCGCCCTGCTGAGTGAGCTTGCCCTGGGGATTACGGTGGGCCTGGCCGTCGCCTGCATAACCGAATCCCTGGTCATGATGGCGCAGATCATCGGTCTGCAGGCGGGTTATGGGTACGCCTCGACCATCGATCCCACCACGCAGGCGGATTCCGGAGTGCTTCTGGTGGTGGCGCAATTGATCGGCGGCATGCTGTTTTTCGCGCTGGGCCTCGACCGTGAAATTCTGCGGATCTTCGCGCACAGCCTGGAAAGCCAGCCGGCGGGCGGGTTTTTTGTGACCCGCCCGGCGGCCGCAGCGGTGGTGCGGCTGACCGCCACGATTTTCGCGACCGGTTTGCGCCTGGCGCTGCCGGCGGTAGCGCTGCTGGCGCTGGTCGACGTCGCCCTGGCGCTCGCCGGACGGCTGCAAGCGCAACTGCCGCTGGTGACGCTCGCCTTTCCGACCAAGATGCTGCTGGCGCTGGGCCTGCTGGCGACGCTCGGGACGCTCATCCCGCGCATCTACGCCGATGGAGCGCGCCATGTGCTAGACGCGGCGGCGCACCTGGTGGCAGGGCGCTGACATGGCCGACGCCGGACAAAAGACCGAAAAACCCACACCCAGACGGCTCGAAAAGGCGCGCAAGGAAGGCCAATTTCCGGCAGCGCGGGAGATGGTCAGCGCGCTGCAATTTTTGTCGGTCGCGTCCATGCTGGCGGCCTGGGGCGCCGGCTGGCTGGCCGGCATGCGGCAAACCATGCGCTGGCTGCTCGAGCGCGCGTTTGCCGCCGACATCAGCGTGGACGACGTGGTGCGGCTGAGCGCCGACGTGGCCCGTCGATCGCTCGTGCCGTTAGCCGCGGCTGGCGGGGTGGTGCTCACGGTCACGCTCGCCGTGCAACTGGCCACCACGCAGATGGGGGTCAGTCTGCACCGGCTGGCGCCGGACTTCAAGCGGCTCAACCCGGTCCGCAAAGTGCGCGATCTGCCGCGCCACAACCTGCCGGCGCTTTTTGAAGCCGCCATTCTGCTCCCGGTCTTCGGTTATGCAGTGTACGTCATTACGCGCGACAACTTTGAAAGCTTCTTCCGGCTGCCGCTCGGCGGCGTCGAAGCTGGCGCGCGGGTGGTGGGAGGCGCGCTGGTCGAACTGCTGTGGAAGGCCAGCGGGGTATTCCTGATTTTCGGCGTTGTGGATCTGGTGCGCCAGCGTAAGCGCTACCAGAAGGACATGCGCATGAGCCGCCAGGAGGTGCGCGAGGAAGCCAAAGAGTCCGAGGGCAGTCCGCAAATCAAACAACGCATCCGCCGCATGCAGCGCGATCTGCTGCGCCGCCAGATGATGAAGGAAGTTCCTACCGCCACAGCCGTCATCGTGAACCCCACGCACTTTGCGGTGGCGCTGCGCTACAGCTCCGATGCCATGTCGGCGCCGGTCGTAGTGGCCAAAGGCAAGAACTATCTGGCGCTGCGCATCCGCGCCAAAGCCGTCGCGCACCAGGTTCCGGTGATTGAGAACCCGCCGCTCGCGCAGGCCCTCTACCAATCGGCCGCCGTGGGCCAGGAGATTCCGGCCCACCTGTACCGCGCGGTGGCCGAAATCCTGGCCTATCTCTACCGGCTGATGCACGGCCGGCTGCCGGGGATGGCATAGAGGGGTATAGGGAAATGGCGACCAAAGCACTCGCGGCGGTGGGGGCGATAAAACCGTCGGCGGCGGCCGGCGGCGCGGCGGCCGCGCGGCGACCCGGCTGGAGCGAGATGAGCGTTCCGATCGCGGTGCTCATCATCATCATGGCGCTCATTACCCCCATACCGAGCGTTCTGCTGGATGTGCTGCTGGTGACCGACATCATGATGTCGGTGGTGGTGCTGATGGTTTCGATGTACATCATGCGTCCGGTCGAGTTCAGCGTGTTTCCCACTACGCTTCTGCTGCTCACGCTGTTCCGCCTGGCCCTCAATATCTCGTCGGCCCGGCTGATCCTGCTCAACGGCAACACCGGCACCGGCGCCGCCGGAGACGTCATCCAGGCGTTCGGCAATTTTGTCGTGGGCGGCAACTACATCGTGGGCGCGGTGATCTTTCTGGTGCTGATCGCCATCCAGTACGTGGTCATTAACCACGGCGCGGTGCGCATCTCGGAGGTGACGGCGCGCTTCACCCTGGACGCGCTGCCGGGCAAGCAGATGTCCATCGATTCCGATCTGAACGCCGGCCTCATCGACGAGGCGCAAGCGCGCCTGCGCCGCAAACAACTGGCCGGCGAAGCCGAATTCTACGGCGCCATGGACGGGGCCTCGCGGTTTACGCAGCGCGACGCGGTGGCCAGCATTCTGATCACCAGCATCAACATCATCGCCGGCCTGCTCATCGGCATCCTCGAAAAGGGCATGGATTTCCAGCGCGCCATTCAGACCTACACGATATTGACCATTGGCGACGGCCTGGTGACGGTGATTCCGGCGCTCATGATCTCGATCTCGGGCGCGCTGATTGTCACGCGCGCCAACGCCGATGCCCGCCTGGGCGAGGAGTTCCGCCAGCAGGTGTTTGGGCGGTCGCAGCCGTTGCTATTGGCAGCCGGAGTGCTCGTGGCGCTGGCCGCTTTCCCGGGCCTTCCCAAGATCCCGTTTCTGCTGCTGGGCGCGGGTCTGGGGACGCTCGGCTGGAGAATGCGCCAGGCCACGGCCGCCGATGCTGTCACCGCCGAAGCCATCGACCGCGAGCCGGCGCGCGAGAACGTGGAAAACCTGCTCAAGGTCGAGCCGCTGGCGGTAGAAGTGGGGCTGGGTCTGGTGGGGGTGGCGGAAGGCGGCCAGAACTCGCCGCTCCTGCGCCGGATCGCCGGCATCCGCCGCCAGCTGGCCACCGATTTGGGATACCTGCTGCCGGCAGTGCGCGTCACCGACAATCTTTCTTTGCGCGCCCGCGAGTATGTGATCTCGCTCAAAGGCGCCGAAGTCGCCCGCTACGAGCTGCCAAAGGGATGCGAGCTGGCCATTGCGGCCGGCCGCACCGAAGCCGCGCTCGCAGGCGAAGCCACGCGCGAGCCGGCGTTCGGCATGCCCGCATTCTGGATTCCAGCCGAAGCCGCCGAGACCGCGCGCGCGGCCGGGTATACGGTGGTCGACGGGGTGAGCGTACTCGGCACACACCTCTCCGAGGTTACGCGCCGCTATGCGCACGAGCTGTTCTCGCGCCAGGACGCCAAGAAGCTGCTCGACCGGGTGGCGGTCGATAACCCGCGGGTGGTCGAGGACCTGGTTCCCAAGCTGCTGCCGCTCGCCACGGTGCAGCGCGTGCTGCAGAACCTGCTGCGCGAGCGCGTGTCGATTCGTGACGCGGGATCGATTCTCGAGGCCCTGGGCGAGTCCGCCTCCGCCAGCCGCAATGCCGTGCTGCTGACCGAATATGTCCGGCAGTCCATCCGGCGCGCCATCGTAAAACCGTATCTCAACGCGGCGGGCGAACTGGCCGCCTACTTCGTCGACGGTGCGGTCGAGCAGATGGTGGAAAAAGGCGTGGAACACGGCGAACAGGCGAGCGTCCTCGGGCTCGACCCGCAGGTTTTGCGCGGGATGGTCGAGCGCCTGGCCCAGAAGGTGGGCGCGCCGGATTCGCCGGTCGTGGCCATTACGAGCGCGGGCGCGCGATACTTCCTGCGCCAGATCACCGAATCGTCTTTGCCCAATCTTTTTGTACTCTCGCACAACGAGGTACCGCCGGGCGTGCGCGTGGCGTCGCTCGGCGTGTTGCCGTAATTGAAAACCGAAAGGGGAATTGAGTGATGCGTATACGTTTGAGGACATCGCGGCGCGAGCGGAATTTGCCGGAGCCGGAGACAGAGCGCGGCCGGAGCGCCGGTGGCCGCAGGGATATGGAGCCCGGCGAGGACCTGGCGCAAGAGGAAGGCGCAGAAGCGGCCGGCGGACGTAGTACGGAGAGCGGGATGCATCTGAAATCGTTTTTTGCCGCCACCGTCGAGGCGGCGCTGGCCGAAGGCAGCCGGGAACTCGGGCCGGAGGCCATGATCGTGCAATCGCGCAGGTCGCCCGCCGAGTGGCGCCATCTGGGTGAATACGAGGTGGTGCTGGCGGTCTCGACACCCCCGGCCGCGCGCACGTCCCGTCCCGCGGCCGCCAATCCCGTGCCTGCTCCGGGCGATCCTCTGGCGCGCGAGCTGGCGGAACTGCGCCGGCAACTGGATGGCATGCGGCGCTCGTTATCGCGATCGGCCGTGTCGGCGCCGCGGTGGCTCGCGCCGTCGTCGCAAGCGGCCGAGATTTTTAGCGTGCTGGTGGCCGCGGAAGTGGAGCTGGAGCTGGCGCAGCAGATTGCCGAGGCGGTCGCGGCCAGGCTCGGTCCGCTGCCTGTCGACCCGGAAATCGCGCGCCGCGCCGCCCGCGTGGAGCTCGAGAGCCGTTTTGCCGTGGATGCCTCGCTCGGGCGTCCCGGCGCGGATTGCCGCGTGGTGGCGCTCGCGGGGCCGCCGGGTTCGGGTAAGACCACTAGCCTGGTCAAGCTGGCGGCTCAGTGGGGCTTAAAGGCGCGCCGTCCGGTGATGCTGGTTTCGGCGGACTATCATCGCATCGGCGCGGCCGACCAGTTGCGCACCTTCGCCGCCATCCTGGGCATGGCTTACGAATCGGTCGAAAGCCCGGCGGCGCTGGCCCAGGTGCTGCGGCAGCATGCCGGCAAGGAACTCATTCTGATCGATACCCCAGGTCTGGCGGCCGCGGAAATGGACCAGGGGCACGATCTGGCCCGGTTTCTCGCGGGGCGGCCGGAGTGCGACACGCACCTGGTCCTATCGGCCTCGATGAAATCCGCCGATATAACGCGTGCGGTGGACCGGTTTGCCATCTTCCAGCCGGCCAAGCTGTTGTTCACGCGGTTGGATGAAACCGACAGCTGGGGGCCCATTTTGAGCGAGGCGGCGCGCACGCACAAGCCCATTTCCTTTCTGGCGACAGGCCAGCAGATTCCGGAGCATCTGGAGCCGGCCACCCAAAGCCGGCTGACCGAACAGCTGTTGCCCGCCGCAGAAGCGCGAGCAGCCGCATGAAGCCTGACCGAGGCCGGTGGCAGTGAGCCATGTTGACGCCAGCATGGTGACGCCAGCAAGATGACGCGAGCACGATGATGAGCTATTCGACGACACTGGAGACCTCGACTGAAGAGCGCGAGCGGCTCATTCTCGAACATCTCCCGCAGGTGCGGCTCATCGCGCGGCGCATCCACGAGCGGGTGCCGGAAAATGTAATCCTGGACGACCTGATCTCGGCGGGCGTAGTGGGTTTGATCGCGGCCATCGATCGCTTCGACCCGCGGCACAACGTCAAACTCAAGACTTACGCCGAGTACAAGATTCGCGGGGCCATTCTCGACAGCCTGCGCGGCCTCGACTGGGCGCCGCGCCAGAAACGGCGCATGGCCCGCCAGGTGCAGGCCGCCATCCTGGCCGCCAGCCATAAGCTGCACCGCGAGCCCACCGAAGAAGAGATCGCTGGCGAACTCGAGATCAACCTGGTCGAGTATCACGAGTGGCTGGCCGACTTGCAGGGTCTGAACATCGGCACGCTGGAGTATGCCGGCGGTGAGGGGCCGGACGTACTCTCCTACGTTGCCGACGACGAAGCGAAACTGCCGTCGCGCCTGTTCGAGCGGGCGGAGCTCGAAAAACTGCTGGCCGAAGCCATCGAGCAGATGCCACAAATCGACCGCACGGTGATCAGCCTGTATTTCCGGGAGGAACTCACGCTGCGTGAGATCGGGGAGGTGGTCCACCTGCACCCCTCGCGGATTTCGCAGCTCAAATCCCAGGCCATCCTGCGGCTGCGGGTCTACATGGCCAAGCGCTGGCCGACCGAGCGGGGGATCTGATGGCCCATGAACCGAATGCGGAAAATGCCCGCTGGCTGATGGAGCAGTGGACCGCGGCCTTGGCCACCGCCATCGAGTCCATGACCGAAGAGCGGCCGCAGGTCGAGTTTGCACCCTCTGGCGCCGCCGAAGCCGAAGCGGCCGCGGCCGCTCCGGCCCCTTCCGGCATCGGGACGCTGTGCTGGGAGCAAAGTTACAAGGACGTCCAGCAGCCGGCTCTGTGGATCACGGCCGTCGAATCGACCTGGATGGAACTCGGTGCGCGCATTCTGCGGGCCGCAGGCATCGAAAACGCCGAGCCTGCCGATTCGCGCAACACCTGTCTCGAAATTCTGGGCCAGTCGCTGGCCGGGGCGGCGCAGAGCCTGAGCGCCAGGCTGGGCCGGGAAGTGACGCCGGAACACGGCGCCGAGCGCAGGCAGGCGGGAGCGGCGGCGTACACCTTCACCGCCACCGTGGGCTATGCCGGCGCGGCGCTGCCGTTTGAAGTGGCGCTCAGCGCGGGGCTGATGCGCGCGCTCGACATGGGCGCAGCGGATGCATCGGCGCAAGACCCCGGCGCCCTCGTGCTGCCGGATTCCGGAGCGGCGGGCACGGGGACGCCGGGTGTGCTCGCCGTCTCTGGATCCCCGGTCTCTCACACCGTCTCCCACACAATGGACCTGCTGCTCGACGTGGAGCTGGCGGTGAGCGTTTCTTTCGGCCGCGCCGAGCTTCCCATCAAGGAGATCCTGAAGCTGACGACGGGTTCGATCGTGGAATTGAACCGGTCCTTGAGCGAGCCGGTGGAGGTGATCGTCAACAACTGCGTCGTGGCGCGCGGCGAGGTGGTGGTGATCGACGGCAATTACGGCGTGAGAATTCAGCAGATCATCAGCCGGCAGGACCGGCTGCGGATCCTGCGATGAGCGCGGGCGAACGGGGGCGTTCGCGAGCGCGCGCGGCATTCGGGACCGATGTGGCGAGCACATGCCGTTAGCCTGGATCGCGAGTCCTGTGACGCAGTTTATCCTGGCAGCGGCGGGAGTGGGCCTGGCGCTCTATTTGTGGCGCACGCTGAAGGTCGAGAAACGCGCGGGCGAGCCGCCGGACCCGCCGCCCGAGCGTTCGGAAATCGAGGCATTAGGCCGGCGCCTGGAGGAGATGGACGCGCGCTGGCGGCAGAGCGCGTCCGCCGCCGCAGCGGGCGAATCCGCGGCGGTCGCGGCGCGCCCTGGCATGAACCTGAACCGGCGCAGCCAGGCCTTGCGCCTCCACCGGCGCGGCGAAACGCCCGACGAGATCGCGCGCCTGCTGTCGATGCCGGCCGGTGAGGTCCGTCTGCTGCTCAAGGTGCATCAAATGCTGGCGCAACAAGCGCTGGCGCAAGAAGGCGTGGCGGCGCGGAACGCGAAAGACGGCTAAAGCCGCGGCCGGATTCTGCCGATATGGTTAACAGCGGGATAAAGCCGTCACGCCGCTTCTGGGAGCCGATATGAAAGTGGAAAATTCGAACCTGACGGGCGCCGCGGCCGGCGGAACGCCGCCAGCGGGCGCCGTTGGCCGTGAAAACAGCCTGGGCAGCAGCGCCCCGGGGCGCACCGGGACCGGCGACCGGGTGGAGTTGTCGGGGTCGGCGGCCAAAATCGGAACGCTGCTCTCGGTTGAAGCGCGCGCGCGCGCCGGGCGGGTCGCTGCGCTGGCGCGGGATTTTCAATCCGGACGCTACCAGCCCGACGCCGCTCAAACCAGCCGGGCTCTGGTTGCTGAAACCCTGGGGTCGGCGGCGGACTCTAAAGCCGGAGGCGCTCGAAAATGACGGCTTCTCCAGCCAGCTCGATCGATCAGGCGCGGGCCCTTCTCGAACAGGTGACCGGGCTCGCCATAGTTGCGCGCCCGGGGGACCTGGAGACCGGTCACGCCCTGCTGGAGCGTGCCGCCGGCCTGTTCGAAGGGATGCTCGGAGCCCTCCGAAACCAGCCGGGCGAAGCACGGGCCGCATCGCGCGACGCGCTTGCGGGATTCGCGCGCGAGCTCAAAAAAGTGGCGGCGCTCTATCAGCAGGCCGGCGCCTTTCACCTGGGGTGGCTGCGCCTGGTCGAGGAATTTTCAGGAGCGGCCTACTCGCCGCACGGCGGGGAAGGGCTGCCCGCGCTGACGGCTGCCGGGCGGCGCGTGTCGCGGGTGGCCTAGAGGGGCCGGCCAACACGGATCGGGCAAATATGTCACTACTATCCTCGCTTCTCTCTTCGGCCGGCGTGCTGAGCGTGTATGACCGCGCCGTGACAGTGGTCCAGAATAACGTCGCCAATGTGTCTACGCCGGGATATGCCAGCCAGTCGCTGACTTTGAACGCCCTGCCTTTCGACCCGGGGGCCGGATTGCTCGGCGGATTGCGCGCCGGGGATCTCGAAACCTCGCGCAACCAATTTGCGGAAGCGGCGGTGCGCCGCCAGCAGGAGTCGCTCGGCGCGGCCGCGCAACAATCCGCCAGCCTGGGCACGATCGAGAGCGCGCTCGACCTTTCCGCCACGAGCGGCATTCCGGCCGCATTGGGCAATCTGTTCAGTAGTTTTTCGGCGTGGAGCGTCAATCCGGCGAGCGGCTCATCCCGGCAGGCGGTCATCGACAACGCGCAGCAGGTGGTCGAGAGCTTTCACACCGCGGCTTCGAAACTGGAGCAGGCCGCGAGCGATACGGAGCGGCAGATCGGCCAGACGGTCGATCAAATCAACGCCCTGGGCGCTCAGCTGGCCGGTTATAACGCCCAGCGGCGCGCCGGAGATCGCAACGACCCGTCGCTCGACGCCAAGATCCAGAACGCGCTCGAAAATCTTTCCCAGTTGACGAACTTCACCTCGACCGCGGAGGCGGATGGCACGGTCACCGTGCTCGCGGGCGGGCAGACGCCGCTGGTGATCGGCGACCACCATTACACCCTCTCGGACCGGCTGGCCCCGCCCGCCAATCTTCCGCCGGGCACTTCCGGCGTCCCGCCCACGGCCACCATTCTCGATGCCGCGGGCCGCGACGTGACCGCGCAGTTCACCGGCGGGCAAGTGGGCGCGCTCCTGGACATGCACAACCGCGTGCTGGCCTCGTTCCGGGGCGACGGCGCCCAGCCGGGCGAGCTTAGCCGCCTGGCCCAGACGTTCGCCGACCGCGTCAACTCCATCCTGACCGCGGGGAATATTTCCGACGGGCCGCCGCCTCAGCCGGGCGCTCCCTTGTTCACCTACGATGCCAGCAACGCCACGCGCGTAGCCGCGACTCTGGCGCTCGATCCCGCGATCGCCGCCGGCCAGCTGGCGCCCATTGATCCCGGGCCGCCCTATGCGAGCAACGGAACGGCGCTCAAGCTTGCGGCTCTGGCCAATCCGCAGAATGCGGCCGACGGGATCGACAACACCAGCTATGTCGAGTTCTATGGAACCCTGGCCGCGGGGGTGGGCCGCGCGCTTTCCCATGCCAACGATCAGCAGGACGTGCAGAAGCAGCTGGTGGCGCAGGCGCAGAGCCTGCGGCAGCAGGTCTCGGGGGTATCGCTCGACGAGCAGGCCCTGCGGCTGATCGAATTCCAGAGGGCGTACCAGGCCAACGCCAAGTTAGTGACGGTTCTGAGCGAGATGACCCTGACTGCGGTCAATCTGCTGCCTTAGCGGACAGGGGCCAGGGTGCGGCCCGTTAGGCGAAGCGAAAAAGTCATGATCCTGCCGCGGGGCAGAGGGAAGAGGTAACGGCATGATCTCAGGTATCGATCCAACGGCCGCACAGTTTCTCACCGACCTTACGCGCACGCAGGCCAAGGCCGACCGCGCCGCTCGCCAGCTCTCCTCCGGCCTCAAGTTCAACGACGCCTCCGATGCGCCCGACCAGGTGAGCGATATTCTGAAGCTGCGCGCGGACATCAGCCGGAACGCTCAGATTGGCTCTAACCTGCAGAACGCCAAGACCGAGGTCGACACGGCCGAACAGGCGGTGCAGGGCGCCGAACTCATCCTGGAGCGCGTGCGTGTACTGGCCGCGCAGGGCGTTACCGGAACGCAGACGCCCGCGACGCGGCTGGCCATCGCGGAGGAAGTGCGCACCCTGCAGCAGCAACTGATTTCGCTGAGCGCGACCCAGGTGGGGTCGAATTACGTATTCGGAGGCGACGCCGACCAGATGGCGCCCTACACGCCCGATATGGTTACCCCGGACGTGGGTGGCGGTGTGGTTCAGGCCAACACCGCGCAGGCCACGCGCCAGATCCAGGATCCGCTGGGCAATACCTTCAGAGTAGACCGCACGGCGCAGCAGATTTTCGACGATCAGAATCCGCCCGGCACTTCCACGGCCAACAGCGTGTTTGCCGCCGTGAACCAGTTGCGTGTGGCGCTCGAAGCCAACGACACCATCGGCATCCAGAACGCGCAGACGGCTCTGACCCAGGCGGGCGACTATCTGAACCAGCAGCTGGGATTTTACGGAGCCGCGCAGAATCGCATCGCCGCCGCCACCGACTTGTCGCAAAAGATGGACTTGAACTTACAGACCGCGCTGAGCGGCAAGCAGGATGCCGATTTGGCGCAGGCCATTTTGGATCTGACGCAAGCCAAGACGCAGGAGCAAGCATCGCTGACGGCACGCGCGCAGATGCGCAAGATGAGTCTGTTTGATTTGCTCGGCTGAGGTTGATTGCCGCATGAGGTCGATTACCGGCATGAGATCGATTACCCGGCATGAGGTGGATCATCCGGCGTGAGGTGGATTACCCGGCAGGGTGCGGCGCCTGCGGTTTCCACCAGTCGGCAGAAGAGCTTAGGAGTTCATGAACCGTCAACTTTCGCAGCAGGAAATCGACGCTGTCTTCGAAAACCTGGAGGATCGCAAGAGCAACCCCTCCGCCTCCCGCAAGGGCGTCCGCTTCGATTTCCGGCGCCTGGACCGGATCGCCAAATCGCAGCTGCGCGCCATCCACTTGCTGCATGACAACTTCGTGCGCAACCTGGGAGCCAGCCTGTCGGCCTACCTGCGCTCGTACCTGACCGTGAACCTGGTTAGCGTGGAGCAGCTTTCCTATGCGGAGTTCCTCGAAGGCCTGCCCTCGCCCACCTGCATCACCTCGCTCAGCCTCAAGCCCTATGAGGGCAACGCCGTGCTCGAACTGAACCCGTCCATCATCTTTCCAGTGCTCGAAATGCTGCTCGGCGGAAACGGCAAGAACGCCGCGATTGTGCAGCGCGAGATCACGGAAATCGAGCAAAAGCTCCTCGACGCCCTGTTCCGGATTATCCTGCACGACCTGACCGAAGCGTGGAAGGGCGTCACCACCATCGATTTCAAGATCGAATCGATGGAAAAAGAGCCGCAGTTGCTGCAAATTGTCGCGCCCAATGAAGCCGTGGTGGCCGTCGGGGTCGAAATCCGCACCGGAGAGTCAACCGGCATGATGAACATGGCGATGCCGGCCATCATCATCAAAATGATGCGGCAGAAATTCGAGCAGCAGTGGTCGGTGCGCAAGGCGGAATCGACCGGCACCGAGCAGGAACGCATGTTGCGCTTCTTGAAAGACGCCACCGTGCAGCTGGATAGCCGTCTCGAAGGCGCTACTTTTACCGTCGAAGATTTTCTGGGCCTGGAAGACGGCGACCTGCTCACCTTCGACCATCCGCTCGGGCGAACGCTCGATTGCACGGTGAACGGCAAGCAGAAATTCAAAGGGCAAGTGGTTCGTCTGGGAAATAAAAAAGCGTTCCGCATCGCCTGAGCCCGGCACTCGCCGTCGAAATTTCTCCCCCGCGCGTAGAAGTTTGCTGCTGCCCCTCCCTAGTCCTTTCCGGCCAATCTTGCTGCCACACCGGCGCCGTTCACAGTCCCGCCGCATTTTCTTAGCGGCTCATTCATAAACACTTCCTGTCTTCACCCATCTTGCAGACTGGCGAGCATCTCTTAGTATCAAGCCGGCAACGCACTTTTCGCGTACTGCCATGGCCGCCCCTTTTGAGATCCGCGACGTGGATGTCGATGCCTAGACCAATCCGACGGCCAAAGCGTTGCGCGGAGGACGCGCGCAATTCGCTGCGCGTGTCGGATTACTTCATCGATGCGTCGGTGAGCGGCGAGGGCGCGCTGGTGACGTATTTTCAGACGTAAGAGTGACCGGCGTGGGCCGCTTTGGTAAAATCTTGGCGTGATTGCAAAGTGGCCTGCCGCGGTGATGCTGGCGGCGGGTTGCGTTAGCGCCGCTTCCAATTCCACTTCCAACGAAACTATTTTCCGCGAACAGATTCTTCCGGTGGTCGAGGCGAACTGCGCCAAGTGCCATGCGGGGTCGAATCCGGCCAGTGACCTTTCGCTGGCGACGTGGGACAAAACGCTCGGCGGGGGCAAGCACGGGGCGGCGATCGCGCCGGGCAAGTCCAATGACAGCCTGCTGATCCAATACCTGCGCGGGGAAAAGATGCCCCGGATGCCCGTGGGCGGCGCGCTGCCTGACGCCACCATCGCGGCGCTGGCTGCGGCCATCGATCACATGCAACCCATCGCTCAAGTGTCGCCGCGCGATGCGTACGCGGAGTGGCTGCTGCACGCTGCCAAGACGCCAGCGATTCCCGCGGTCAAGCACAAAGAGTGGGTGAAGAACCCGATCGATGCGTTCGTCCTCGCCAAGCTCGAAGAAAAGAGTCTGACGCCGGCGCCGGCCGCGGATCGCCGCGCGCTGATCCGCCGGGTGACCTTCGACCTGATCGGGCTGCCGCCGACGCCGGAAGAGGTGGACGCATTCCTGAGCGACAGCGCGCCGGATGCGTATCCAAAAATCGTCGACCGATTGCTGGCCGATAGCCGCTATGGCGAACGCTGGGCGCGGCACTGGCTGGACCTGGCGCGCTTTGCCGAGAGCGACGGATTCGCCATCGACTCCGAGCGGCCCACGGCGTGGCGCTATCGCGATTACGTGATTCGCGCCTTCAACGCCGACAAACCGTACGATCTGTTCATCAAGGAACAGCTTGCTGGGGACGAACTGGAAGACAAGCGCGCGAAAGGCGAGGACCGTTCCGAGCGGCTGGTAGCGCTGGGATTTCTGCGCATGGGCACCTGGGAAGCCGATGCCAATTTCAGGACGCAGCTGCGCCAGGATTTTCTGAACGAGATGACCACCACGACGGGCAACGTCTTTCTCGGCCTGACCATCGGGTGCGCGCGCTGCCACAATCACAAATACGATCCGATCCCGCAGCGCGATTTCTATCGCATGCAGGCTTTTTTTGCGGCGACGCGGGTCGACGACCGGGCGGCAGGGTTTCTTCCCGTGGAGCATCCCGACCTCATGTTGCGGCTGCGCCACAAGTATGAAGACGAGGCCGCGACCGCCAATGAGGCGCTGAAGCAACTCGAAGAAAAGCTGAAGCAGAAATACATCGAGGCGAAGCATCTGAAGCCCGCCGACAAAGAAGTGGAGGATTTTCAGAAGGCGCTGAAGGATGCCAAGGATCCGGTCTACACGGCGGAGGAGCGTAAGGCGCACGAAAGTGCCAAGGATCGCGCGCGGAAAGTGAACGAAGCGGCGCCGCGTTATCAGCCGGTGGCGTATGCGGTGGCGGACGTGGTTCCGCCGGATGTGCCGGCCATTGCCGAGACGCACGTGCTGGCGGGCGGGGAACTGGCAGCCAAGGGCGAGAAAGTCGAGCCGGGCTATCTGCAATGCGTCACCGGAAAAGCCGATGCGGCAAAGATTCCGTTGAACGACGAGACCGCGGGGCGGCGCGCGGTGCTGGCTGAGTGGATCGCGAGCGCGGAGAATCCGCTCACGGCGCGCGTGATGGTGAACCGCATTTGGCAGCACCATTTCGGCCAAGGCATTATCCGCACGCCGAGCGATTTCGGCATGAACGGCGACCGGCCCTCGCATCCGGAACTGCTCGACTGGCTGGCCGCGCAGTTCATCGAAAAGAATTGGAGCATCAAGGCCATGCACCGGCTGATGCTGACGTCGAATGCGTATCAGCAGGCGGCGGAATCACCGGAGGCCAAGCGTTTTGCGGAAATCGATCCGAACAACAGGCTGTTGTGGCGGATGAACTGGCAGCGCCTGGAATCGGAAGCCGTGCGGGATTCGATCCTGGCGCTGAGCGGGCGCCTGCAGAAAGTGGACGGCGGTCCGGGCGTATTTCTCGACCTCCCGGCGGATGTGGCCGAGGGGTTCGAGTTCTTCAAGTGGTTTCCGTCGGATGAGAAAGACCAGCTTCGCCGCACGATTTACACGTTCCAGCGGCGCAGCGTCGTGATGCCCATGATGGAGGTATTCGACGGCGCCAACATGAGCGAATCGTGCGCGCGGCGCAATGTGACGACGGTGGCGCCTCAGGCGTTCACGCTGCTGAACAGCGATTTGACCAATACGGAAGCGAAACATTTTGCGGCGCGGGTGATCGAGCTGGCCGGACCCGACCCAGAGCGCCAGATCGACCAGGCATTCCGCATGGCGCTGAGCCGGCCGCCGTTGCGCGAAGAAGTAAAGAGCGCCCGGGCCACGATGGCGGGTATGGAAGCGCGCGAGGCGTTGGCGCGCGTGACCCTGGTGCTGTTCAACCTGAACGAATTTATGTATCTGGAGTAGTGCCATGAGCGATCCAGTAGCGCGCAGGCAGTTTCTGTACCGGAGTTTGACGGGTGTGGGCGGGATTGCCCTGCTCGACCTGCTGAACCGCGATTTGCGGGCCGCGCCGGCGTTAACGAATCCGCTGGCGCCGCGGAAGCCGCATCACACACCCAAGGCGAAATCGTGCATTTTTCTGACGATGCTGGGCGGCGTGAGCCAGATGGACACGTTCGACCCCAAGCCGGCCCTGGACAAATTCGACAACACGGTGATGGACTGGAGCAAAGAGAAGAACACCGACCAGCCATCGCTGTTTTCCAAGCCGCGGCTGGTGCTGAAGAGCGCGTTCAAATTTCAGAAATACGGGCAGTGCGGCATGGACGTGTCGGATCTATTTCCGCGCATTGCCACGTGCGTGGACGATATGGCGTTCGTGCGCTCAGTCCAGGCCGAGAGCGGCAATCATCCGGCGGCGGTGTTTCAACTGGACACCGGGTTCGTGATGCCAGGACATCCTTCGATGGGCGCGTGGGTGACTTACGGGCTGGGCACCGAGAACCAGAATCTGCCGGCGTTCGTGGTGCTGCCCGATTTCCGGTCGCTGCCGTTCAGCGGCTCGCAGCAGTGGGGCAGCGGATTTCTGCCGGCGAGTTATCAGGGGACGGTGCTCCGGTGGAAGGGGGAAGCCATCCGGGATTTGAAACCCCCGAGCGAAGTGACTCCACAGTTGCAAGAGAAAGAGATGGAGTTACTGCGCACTTACAACCATCAGTATCTGGAAAAGCATTTCACAAACCCCGACTTACAAGGCCGGATGGATGCCTATGAGCTGGCTTACCGGATGCAGTCGGAGGTGCCCGGCGTTCTGGATATCGAGAAGGAAAGCGCGGTCACGCGGGAGATGTATGGGTTGAACGATGGGACGACGGAATCGTTCGGCAAGCGTTGTTTAATGGCCCGGCGGCTGGTGGAGCACGGCGTGCGGTTCGTGCAGCTCTACACGCCCAGCCAGTCGTGGGACGGCCATACCGAGGTGGCGAAGAATCACGCGAAGAACGCCAAGGAGACCGATCAGCCGATTGCGGCGCTCATCCAGGATCTGAAGCAGCGCGGGCTCTTTGACAGCACGCTGCTAGTGTGGATGGGCGAATTCGGGCGCACGCCGGATTGCCCGGCGGAGAACCGGGAGCGTGCCGGGCGTGATCACAACACCAAGGCCATGACGATCTGGTTCGCGGGCGGCGGCATCAAAGGCGGCACGCTGGTGGGCGCAACGGACGACCTCGGGTTCAAGGCGGTAAAGGATCCGTTCCGGATTCGCGATGTGCACGCGACGGTATTGCATTTGATGGGACTCAGTGATCTGCAACTGACTTACTATAATGCCGGGCGGAATATGCGGTTGACGGACACGGGCGGGCGGGTGATGGAGCAGGTGGTGGGTTAGGCGGAGGTGAGAGTCAATGGGCGCGGGTACCATGTAGCGTTTTTCATAGGTGATCGCCGGCTACCCCTTTCCCCACGGAAATCCCGCCGATAGGCACATCTACGGGTCTGGCGTGATACGTCAGTTGATGTGATCGAGACTCCAGGAGGCGCACCGGACTGATCTAAGAAAGTGCAAGAATGCGATTCCCCGGAAAACAAGCTGCCCCTCGCCCACGATGAGCAGAACCACGTCCACATTCGGTGCGGTTCCCAGCGCACTGAGGGCGCCCGCTAAGCAGGCCGGGATCAGGCCGAGGGATCACCTACAACTAATTATCTCCGTCAATAGTGATGGCGTCGGCATCGGACGTAATCGGCGCGCCCAAACCCCAAATCGACGTTGTCCCCCAAATCGCCGAAAATCCGTCAGAAGCGCCACCAGAGCCCCAGACCACATTGCTGCCCCAGACGACGTTGCTGCCCCAGACGACATTGCTGCCCCAGACGACATTGCTGCCCCAGACGACGTTTGTGTCCCACACAGCAGAAGGATCACTTAGCACATAAACGTTTCCGGTTGCTGTGTCATATGTCGCGGTAGGTGATTGCGCAGTACCGTTGACCACATCGGTGCAGGCCAGGGCCCCTTGTACGTCCAAGTAGCCGGCCCCAATAGTGAAGATGTCGTATTCGCTCGTGTATGCCACGCCGGTCACGGCATCGGTCGATACGCTGAATGTTTGACCAAACTTCGATGCCGACTTCATCAGCACTGCCTTGACCTGATCTGGAGTCCATGATGGGTTCTTTTGCAGCAACAACGCCACGGCACCACTCACCATGGGGGCCGCCATGCTCGTGCCACTCAATTGGAAGTAGTCCGGTGTGCTCGTACCCGTTCCGGTACTGTAGACATACACCGGGACACGGTTGGCGGGATACGTGTTGTCGAGATACGAGCCGTTGTCTCGAAGTGAGAGGATGCGGTTTCCCGGCGCAACCAGGTCCGGCTTCACTACGTGATCGATCAGCGTGGGGCCTTTTGAGCTATAGCTGGTAATTTTATCATCCGCACGCGACAGGGTTCCGACCGTGTTCATCGCGCCCACAGTGATTGCCCATGGGCTGTTTCCCGGCGCCGTGATGGTGGCGTAGCCTTGGTTACCGGCGGAGTTGTTGCGGCCATCGTTCCCGGCCGAAACCACAACGACGATGCCCGCTTTCCAAGCCTGCTCGACAGCCTGACAAAGAGGGTCATCCTTATAAGAGCCGTAGACTGGCCGCCCCAATGAGAGATTGATCACGCGGATGTTGTATTTGCCCTTAAGCTGAATGGCTCTCTGGATTGCGGCAATGACTGCACTGTCAGTACCAACGCCATACTTGTCCAGTACGCGCAAGCTGACGATGCTCGCGCCAGGCGCTACGCCGCGGATTCTGTAGTCGTAGTGGTCCCCCGTGGACTTCTTGCCGTTTCCCGCAATGATCCCTATTACGTGCACGGCATGGCCATTGAAATCATCGGGGTGATTGTCTCCGGAAATGAAACTTTCTTTATAAACGATCCTACTTTTCAGGTCCTCGCGATCATGGATGCCGCTGTCGATCACGGCTACTGCAATACCTGTACCGTCGTACGGCAAGCTGCCAGTCGGCAAATAGATACCGGTCACAGCCATCCAGCCGTAGTCTTCCGTGCCGCTGAACGCAGTGGCCTGCACCTGCCGGTCGGGTTCTATGTATTCGACTTCAGGGTCGGCAGCGAGCAGTTCCAAATCGCGCCTGGACATCGAGAGCGCTGAGGCATGAAGCAACGGGAGTTTGTGCCTCAGTGTTGTACCAGGCGCCGATTCCCTCGTTGCGGCTGCGTCCTGAGCTGCCGACTTATATCGGACGATAACGTTCACCGCCTTATCGGGATCAGTGCCGAGCAGGTCTCGATTTAGCTTCGTGTGCTGACCAAGTGCAAACTCGCAGAAAACGAGTGAAATCGACACAGCCGCAGTCCGTGGAATGTTCATAAGTGCCTAGGGCCTTTTCCTAAACGAATTACCCGAACTCCACATTGCACTCACCTTGCCAAGCCCGAAGGGTGCACATCCTATTGAGAAGGCAAAGCCGAAAGGCACCCCCGGCCGACTTTCAGATTGAAAAGTGACAATTTGTCACGCGGTTGTGGTGAGCCTACGCGTAAACGCCGGTGACGACACGGTTGGCGGACCGGTTTGAGCCCACGTTTTCAGGCAACCCGGGTGCGTAGTCGGCCATTCGTAGAAATGACTCTGTGGAACCGGCTCGCCCCGGATTCCACGCGAGTGCTATCTGCTGGTTCGCATGCGCAGCGTCCCGACCGGCCGACCGGCCCGACCAACATCCGGTGCCGCTTTCCTAAACCGCCAGCTTGCCCGCCGCTATCAGCGAAGCCACATCCGCTACGTCCTGCTCCATGGCGCGGTCGCGATCGAGAAAATCCGACACCTGGCGAATGGCGTTGTGGACGTGGCGGTTGCGC